>OBXQ01000176.1_pt1 | contig 50750 bp, 49 predicted proteins | sample 1476641 | NCBI WGS metagenome assembly OBXQ01 (sample SAMEA2580174, study PRJEB22360) | human gut metagenome | biome: human gut; feature: human-associated habitat; material: faeces | place: Denmark | collected 2008/2010
TGCGCAGCATGTCCTGCGGTGTCCCCCCCCATCCAGCCGCAGCCACGACCGGGAAGTTCTGGTCTACAACACCGCCCACCAAACGGATCAAAGCGGCGCCAGCTCCCTGAACCAGGTCCTGTCCTACTTTGACGGCGTCTGGAACCTGGACGTCTGCCGCCCCTTCCACGATGATCCCGGTTTGGCGGAAAAACGCACTGTAAAAGAGGCCGTGGAAACGCTTCACGACCGCTACGCCGCCCTGGCCGCCTCGCGGCCGGACCTGCTGGATCCGCCGTCGGGGAGCGACGGCTCCCGCCGCGCCCAGGCGCTCACCTACTATGCCGCCAACACCCACGAAGCCGGAAAAATCACCCTGGTCTCCAACCCCACCGGTATCTACGGCAAAGAGCCCATCGTCTTTTTCACCCTGACCGAGCTGATGAAGAACGCCCGGGAGGACGTCACCATCCACACTCCCTACGCGGTATTCAACGCCTATATGTATGACACCATGGCGGAAGTCAACCGCCACATTCCGGTAGACATGATGATCAACTCCGTGGAAAACGGCGACAACTTTTTCGCCTCCAGCGATTACCTGCGCCACCGCAAAAAAATGGCCGCCACCGGCCTGACCATCCTGGAATACGACGGCGGCACCTCCTACCACGGCAAATCCGTGGTCATTGACCACGAGCTGTCCGCCATAGGTTCCTACAACTTCGACCTGCGCAGCACCTATCTGGACACCGAACTCATGCTGGTCATCCAGAGTAAGGAGCTCACCGCGGAGCTGGAAACCTACATGGCCAGCTACGAACAGGACTGCCGCCTGCTGCTCCCCGACGGCCGCTACCAGATCCCCGACCATATCACCGTAGCTGAAGTTCCCCTGTGGAAGCGCGCGGCATGGGCCGTGGTGGGGTTGGTGATGCAGCCGGTGCGGTTTCTGATTTAATATCATTTAATCTGAAAATCTCCAGCCCGCTATAGCTGGAGATTTTTGCAAATTCGTTTTAGAATGCAGGCCGCCGCTGGCTCAATATGCGTGGAACCTTTTCCGTCAATCTTCTCGCTCACCCATACGCAAAAACTCCCGCTGCCGCCGATATCACAATCATTGCAATCGGAGAGAGCTTTCTCCCAAAACATTTTTTCGACACCGCCATCCCCCCCGCAAGCCCCAAGGTCATACCGGCCGCACGGACATCAAGCGCTTGTCCCACAAAGCAGTGTCCCGCTGTCATATACAGCCCGGTTGCCAGAATGATTCCGATGATACATGGCTTCAACCCGCGAAGTACCGCCTGCACATATGGATGCCTGATCACTGTTCCCAGGATCGCCGTGATCAGCAGAATAATGAGAAACGACGGCAGAACCACCGCCAGCGTAGCCAGGATACCTCCTGGCAGCCCGGCCTGGGTGCTGCCGACATAGGTCGCCAGATTGACCATAATGGGCCCGGGTGTGGATTCGCTGACCCCGATCATGTAGGTCAGCTCCTCGTCCGTCAGCCAACCGTAATTCAGCACCACATCCCGAATCAGCGGAATGGCGCCGTAAGCGCCCCCAAAAGCAAAGCAGCCGACCTTTAAAAACCCCAGAATCAAATCGAAATAGATCATTTTCCCCAACCGTCCTTTGCCACAAATACAGAAAAACTGATAATAGCCGCAATGATCATCAGCGCGATGGACGAGAAGTTCAACGAAAAAATATTGATGGCCAGCATTGCGGCAAAAGCGCTGATCATAATACCAGTGGATAAAGCGCCCCTTTTCATCTTTTTCATCATATTCATACCTGCATCCAATATCAGAAGCCCCACTGCAATTTTAATCCCCTTAAATGCGCTGGCAATCACTGTCCACTCCAAAAAGCCGTCCAGGAACATGGAAATAATATAGATAATTCCAAGAGACGGCGTTATCATCCCAACTGTGGCAAAAACAGCTCCCAAAATTCCTGCCTGCCGAAACCCCACATAGGTGGCCGCATTAATCGCGATGGGCCCCGGCGTGGACTCCGCAATTACGGTAATATTCATCATCTCATCATGACTGATCCATTTCCTGCGCGCCACGCACATATCCTCTATAATAGAAATCATGGCGTAACCGCCGCCAAAGGTAAACATTCCGATCTTCGCGAACGTGCGGAATAAATCCCAAAGAACGTTCACACCTCCCCCTCCTTCCTGAATTCACATTGGCAAACGGACGCGTCCCGGTTCAGTTCCAACGCTGTCGTCCGCATATTGCCAAATGCTTCCGCAAGAAAATCCACAGCCTCCTGTACCGGTAAATAATGAGTATGGTAACCATATTTTTCACCGTAAATCACCCCTGCGCTCCGCATAACCTTCAAGTGCTGTGAAACAGCGGATTCCGTCACCCCCAGTTTTTTCGAAAGAGAGCGGACACAGTGCTTACGCTCCAACAGCAGGCAGAATATCCTCAATCTCATGGGTTCGCCCAACGCTTTCATAAGTTGTTCCAGTTCCATGATGCGCTCCTTTTATTTAAGTATTGACTTCATTATATTGCTGCTTTTTATTTAAGTCAATGCTTAATCAAATCAGCGTAACCGCCACCCGGAGAAGGAAATCCCAAGCAAAACGACATAGCCTAAACCGACTATGCCGCATTACAGAATCATATTTCCTCATAATATCCCGTTCCCTCCAAACGCCCCCATCGGAAAACGCACTTTTTATGTACCTACGGCTCACCCGCTCACTACTCCTCCACCACCTCAACCTTAAACACATTGATCGTATCCACGTCCGGGCAGCAGAACACCGCCGTTCCCTCCGGCTGCCCCGGGATCCTCCCGCCATACCGTAGAATGTCAATATATGGAAATGCCACATGCATGGCCATAGGGCAAACCTGCCCCCGTTCTGTGTCGAAGTCAAATGTATCCCCCACCTTATGCCCCCTGTGGCACCCCTTGGGTCCAAGCCGGTCCACAACCGTCAACCGGATTTTCGGTCTGCTCATGAATCGATCACCTCCAGACAGGACTCTACCAGAATCCCCTTGTACTTGTCCTCGCTGCCCAGATTCAGCTCAATCATCCGCCGCACAACGGTCATGGCCTTTCTCACGCTCTCCTCCATATCCTTGCCCTTCAAAATCTGCCCCAGCATCACAGCGGAGAAAATATCTCCGGTGCCCGGAAATCTCACCGGCAGGCAGTCAAAGGGCAGCCCGAAATACCGGTCCAACGCCGCGTCATAGCAGTAAACCTGGTCCACGCCCTGAAGTCTCACGCTGGTGACCGCCACGGACTTGGCGCCGATCTCCCGAAGCTTCCCGATCAGCCGCCGGATATCCCCCTCCTCCGGCGACTCCAGGTAAGGTTCTCCGGCCAGCAAAGCGGCCTCCGTGTAGTTAGGAACCGCGTAATCCGCGCAGGACACCAGCTTGCGCATATTCTTCACCGTCTCCATACTCATGCCGTTGTACAGCTTCCCGTCGTCCCCCATAATGGGATCGCAGAAAATCAGCACGCCCTGCTGCGCCTGCCGCAGGCAGTAGTCCGTCACCAGCTGCGCCTGGACATCGCTCACGATAAATCCTGTGGAAACCGCATCAAAGCGGAATCCCAGCTCCTCCCAAACCTTCAGCGTGTGTTCCATATACTCCGTAGTGTCCAGAATCTCAAACTTCCCGTAGTCCAGCGTGTTGCTCACCAGCGCCGTGGGCAGGTTGCAGACGTTGAGGCCCATGTGGGACATCACCGGAATCATGGCCGCCAGAGCCACCTTGCCGTATCCCGCCATATCATTGATCAGTAAAACCGGATGCTCCATGTTCATTTCCTCCTTAAATCAACCGCCGTTTCGCCCATCTCCCCGTCAGATACCAGGAGAAGGAGATCAGATAATTTGCCAGCCAGCCCATGGGCACCGCATACCACACCGCCGCCACGCCCCAGATGGGCGCGAAGTGGAAGGCCGTGAACACGCGGATCGCCAGGTTCACCAGATTGGCGATGGTGAACGCCACCACGTCCCCCGCGCCCCTGAGCACGCCGTCCGTGCAGGTCTTAAACCCGATGAACACAAAGAACCAGCCGATAAAGGACAGATATCCCACGCCTGTGATAAATGCGTCGGAGGTATTATCCCCTTTCAGGAAGCTGGAAATAATCGGCCCGTGGAATATTGCCACAACAGCCGCGATGGCCGCCGCAAAGCCGATCACAATGGCGTAGCTGGCCCGGTAGCCCTGCTTCACCCGCTCCACCTTGCCTGCGCCGATATTCTGAGCCGTGAAGGTGCTCACCGCGTTTCCGGTGGCGATCATGGGCACGATGCACAGGGATTCGATGCGGCTTCCCGCCGAGTACCCGGCCAATGCCGCGGAGCCGAAGCTGTTGACCACAGACTGAACCAGCAGCATGCCGATGGACACGATGGACTGCTGTAAAATGGACGGGACCGCAACCCTTGTCCCGGACCAGAGCATGCGGGGATCAAAAAATGCGAACCGTTCCCCCTCCGCCCGCTCCGACCGGTAACCACGCAGCTTGCGCATGAGCAGGAAGAAGGAAATGCAGGCGGAAACGCCCTGGGCCACCACAGTTGCGATTGCCACGCCGTCCACCCCCATGCCAAACACGGTCACCGACAGGATGTCCAGCCCCACGTTGAGCACGGAGGAAAAAATCAGCAGATACAGGGGCGTACGGGAATCCCCCATGGCGTTGAAAATGGCTGCAAGCACGTTGTACATGAACAGAAAGGGCATACCCAGGAAATAGATTCCCAGGTACAGCCTGGCCTGATCCAGCACATTTTCCGGAGTCTGGAGGCGACGCAGGATTTCCCCGTTGTAGGCGAAGCCGAAACCGCCCAGAAGCAGGCTCAGCACCAGAAATGAGATCAGGGCCGTGGAGATGGACGTTTTCATCCGGTTGTAATTCTTAGCTCCCAGATATTGGGAAGTAATCACGGAAGCCCCGTTGCCGCCGCCGATGGCGATCATAATAAACACGTTGGTCAGGGCGTAGGAGGCTCCCACCGCGGCCAGGGACTCCTCTCCCACAAAATTTCCCACGATCATGGAATCCGCCATGTTGTAAAACTGCTGGAACAGATTCCCCAGAATCATCGGCAGCGCAAATAAGAGCAGATTTTTTCCCGGGCTACCGTTCAGCAAATCCACATGGGACCGGGCCTTTGTCTGTGACATAGTCGATTGTTCTCCTTTTCCTCGGTTGTCATTTTATATCGGAGCAGGCAGGAAGCCGAAATACAGCCCGGCGGACCTTGGCCTGCCCGGCAGAGTCCACCGGGCCGCGGGCGATCTGGCCGCCTACAAACGGCAGAACTCCTCCACCAGCTCCCCAAACACTTTCAACGCCTCGTCCACCGGCTTTGTGGTGGACATGTCCACGCCGCAGAGCTTTAGCAGGTCGATGGGCGGCAGGGAGCAGCCGCCCTGCAAAAACTTTTTATAACCCGCAAGCGCCGCCTCATCGCCGCTTAAAATCCGGCTGCTGATGGCCACCGCAGCCGAAAATCCCGTGGCATACTGGTAAACATAGAACGGCGTATAGAAATGTGGAATCCGCTCCCACTCATAGTCGATCTCCGGGTCCACCACCATTTCCGGGCCAAAATAATCCTCGTTCAGCTTGTGGTACAGCTCCCCCAGGGCGCTGGCGGTCAGGGTTTCGCCCTCCTGAGCCTTCCTGTGGGACGCGGCCTCGAACTCCGCGAACATGGTCTGACGGAACAGCGTTCCCCGGAAACTTTCCAGAAAATGGTTAATCAGATATCGCTTCTCCTGCGTCTCCTCCGTACGGTTCAACAGATGCCGGATCAGCAGCGCCTCGTTGCAGGTGGAAGCCACCTCCGCCACAAAAATCTTGTAACCGGCGTAGACATAGGGCTGAGCGGCATCCGAATAATAGGAATGGATGGAGTGCCCCATCTCATGGGCCAAAGTAAACACATCGTTTAAGGTGCCGTGGAAATTCAGCAGCACATAGGGATGGCTGCCATAGACGCCCCAAGAGTATGCGCCGCTGCGCTTTCCCTCGTTCTCGTAGACGTCCACCCAGCGGTTCTCAAAGCCCTCCCGCAGGATTTTCCCGTACTCCTCCCCCAGCGGGGCCAGGCCCTCGGTCACAATGGCCTTGGCCTCCTCGTAGGTGTAGGTCCGGTCAAATTCCGCCACCATGGGCACGTACAGGTCGTACATGTGGATGTCGTTCAGGCCCAGGGTCTCCTTGCGCACCTTGACGTAGCGGTGCAGCAGAGGCAGGTTCTTCCGGACTGCGGCCACCAGGTTGTCGTAGACCAGCTCCGGCACCTCGTTCTCCGCCAGGGAGTGCTGGCGGCTGGAAGCGTAATTCCGGGCCTTGGCGTAGAACACCGCCTGCTTGACATTTGCGGAAAATGCAGCCGCCAGGGTATTGCGAAACTGCCGGTACACGCTGTACAGGCCCAGGAACGCGTCCCGGCGGATTCTGCGGTCCTTGTGCTCCATCAGGGAAATGTAATTGCCGTGGGTAATCGGCACCTCCTGACCGTTCTCACCGGTGATGGAGGGGAACTTCACATCCGCGTTGTTGAACATGTTGAAAATCTGGGAAGCTCCCTGAGTGGCGTCGTAGGACTGGGCCAGAAGCTCTTCCATGGGACCGGACAGCGTATGCTCCCGCTTCCCCAGAATCCGTTCCATCAGGCGGCGGTACAGACCGATTCCATTTTCCGACTCCATGTAGGAGGCCAGCAGGGCCGGATCCATTTCCAGGATTTCCGGCACAATGAAGGAAGAGCGCTCCGCGGCCTCAAAGGACAGGGACTGGACCCGCCCGAACATGTCCTGGTAGGTCTGTTCGGCCGTGTCCTCGTCGGAGCGCATCCGGGCGTACACGTAAAGGCGCTCGATATCCAGCGAAATCCCGTCGTCAAATTTCAGGCAGCGGTACAGCGCGTCGGCGGACTCCGCCAGTGTACCCCTAAATTCCCCATACTGTTTCACCCGGGCGGCCGTCTTCTCAAACAGCGCCTCCCAGGTCTGGTTGTCGGGCATCATGTCCTCCAGTTTCCATGTATGATTCATATCTGCTTCACTGCGTTTTTTCATCGCTTGAACTCTCCTTTCATTGTGCCGGATGGGATTATGAGTTACCACCAGCCCCATCAGATCAGATTTGCCACCAGCGGCACCGCCACCACGGTTAAAAGCCCCGCCACGGCGATGGACAGGCTGCTCATGGCTCCCTCGATCTCGCCCATCTCCAGCGCTTTCGCGGTTCCCACCGCATGAGCGCTGGTGCCCAGCGCCAGGCCCTTGGCCACTGGGTGGGATACCCGGGCCAGGCGCAGAATCAGCTCGCAGGCCATATTTCCCAACACGCCTGTGAGAATAATGCTCATCACCGTCAGCGTCACAATCCCGCCCGCTTCCTCGCTCACGCCCATACCGATGGCCGTGGTGATGGACTTGGGCAGCAATGTCACATAGTGCACATGCCCCAGCCCCAGCGCCTTGGACAACAAAAACACGCTGACCGCGCTGGTGGCAACGCCCGCCAGAATACTGATCAATACCGCCGCGCCGTGCTGCCGCAGCAGATTTAACTGACGGTACAGCGGGATCGCCAGACAGACCGTGGCGGGCGTCAGCAGCCATCCTAAAAATCCGGCACCCTTATTATATGTCTCATAATCCATTCCTACGCATACCAGACAGCCGATAATCAGGGCCGAGGAGATGAGCAATGGATTTAAAATGGCCAGCTTCGTCTTTTTTCTCAACCATGCGGCGAACAGATAGGCCGCCACGCTGACCGCCAGCCCGAAATACTGGGACTGGCCTAAAATCATTCTGATTTCATCTCGCATTGGTTTGTTCCTCCTCAGATTCCGGCGACTCCGGCTGCGGGGCAGGGCAATCAAGCGGCTCCGCGGTATTTTCACGGCATTCCGCCGCGCTTACCCGGCTCTCCTCCGCATTCCCTCGCCTCTCCTCTGCCCGCTTTCCTCTCCCGCGCTCCTGCAAATCGATCACCGTCTGAGCCACCCGGCCGGTCACAACCATCACCGCCACGGTGGACACGGCGATCACAATCATGAAGGGTACAAACACTTCCTTAATCTGAGCCGCGTACTCCATCAGCCCGACCATGGCGGGGATGAACATCAAGGTCATGGTATCCATCAGAAAATTTCCCGTGCCCTCCACGCTCTCCAGCCGGACCCAGCCGGCCATCAGCGCTCCCAGAAGCAGGAAAAGCCCATACACTCCCGAGGGCACCGGAAGCGGCAGGATCGCGTGTAATAGTTCTCCCGCCATGGTGAAACCCCAAATAATTCCAACCTGTTTGACATATTTCATCTGTGAATTGAATCTCCTTTTTATGGCGTTTACGCCCCTCCAAAACGCGCCCTGCGCGCCGTCCCTATTCTACCACCTGAGCCCCCGCCGCGCAAGACCCCAATCACAGACGCGGCTGCATCCGACACGCGCCGGAAGCGGTTGCCCCGGGACAGATTTCAGGCTATAATAGTTCAGAACCCCGATCATTTGCCCCACGGGCAAAGCTTTGCAATCCCAATGCCAACGCCCGCCCCGGCCACTCAGGAGGAATACCGCGCCATGAAAAAAACTTGTACCCGAACATTGACGGCCGCCCAGGCAGACGCCTTTGAGCAACTAACCGGCCTCTGCCGCGCCCACGACAAGATCCGTCTGTCCTGCCCACTGGACGGAGACCGCTTTTATCTGTTGACCGGGGAATCGCCGGACGGGACCGGACGACCGGTTCTCAACAGCGCCATCGCCGTGTTTGAGGGGGACGGTCTGTGGGAGTGCTACGGCTTTACCCGGCCGGACGCCAGAAGGCGGGGATATTTTAACAGCCTGCTGGAAATGCTGGAGCAGGATGCGGCCCAAGCGCTCCCAGAGCCGGACCTCTGTTTCGTGGCCGATCCCAATAGTAGCGCCGCCGTAAATGTTCTGGCTGCCATTGGCGCTGAGCTCTGGTACGAGGAGTACGCCATGGAATGGAACAAGGGCGCATGCGGAAACTTCTCCCCGGCTCCACTCTCCCCCTCTCCCCTCCGCCTGACAAGCGTTTCCGGAACCCCAGAGAGCCGCTTAGACTTCACCGCCTGGCTGTCCGGAGATCAAAAGGCCGGTTCCTTCAGCCTGTATCTGCAGCCCCCCTCCGCCTGTCTGTTCGAGGTGGAGATCGCAGAGCCCTTCCGAGGCCACGGCCTGGGGCAGGCCATGATCCGGCAGCTTCAGGACTTAACGCCCGCCATAGGCATTTCCACCCTCACCCTCCAGGTTTCCGGCGACAATCTGCCCGCCCTCAGACTGTACAAAAAAACAGGGTTTCACATCACGGAAACCCTGTCCTACTATCTGTATTGATATGTGCTATTCCTTGCGCACCGCGATGCCCTGGGCCTCGATCTTCTGGCGGATCGCCAGCATCTTCGCGTCTGTCTGGGCGATCACATCCGCGCACTGCTTTAACTCCTGGCTGATCTCGCTGTCGTCGCGCAGGGATTTCTTGTACTTGAGCTGATGATCCAGGCTGGCCCAGAAATCCATGGCGATGGTGCGGATCTGAACCTCCACCCGCATGCTCCGCTTGCACTCGGTGAAAAACACTGGCACCTCGATGATCAGATGGTAGCTGCGGTAGCCGTTGGGCTTGGGATTCTTGATGTAATCCTTCACCGCGATCACCTTCACGTCGTCCTGTCGCACCAGCATCTCCGCCACCTCGTAGATATCGTCGAGAAAGGAGCAGATGATGCGGATTCCGGCCACGTCGTCCAGATTCTCCCGCATGGACTCCAGCGAGACCTCAAAGCCTCTGCGCTGAAGCTTTTCCAGAATACTCATGGGCTTTTTCACCCGGGACTTGATCATCTCGATGGGGTTGCGCTGGTTCTTCACCGACAGCTCGTCGTTGAGCACCTCCAGCTTGGTCTTTACCTCCCGGATCGCGCAGGCGTACATCATCATCACCCGCTGGAACTCATGGGCCTGATGAATCCACACCTCCGGAACCTGGACCATATCCGGCACGTTGACGATGGACTGGTTCAGTTCGCTGTTGGGATTGATATTGATATTCATAGGTACACCCCTCATTACATTGTTGTCCGGCAAGCCTACAGTCCCTCCACTGCAGCAGCCGCCTCATCCAGCCAGGGAAGCTCCAAATACTCCACCTGTCCGGCGTCCACCATCTGGGCGATCTTCGGATCGATGGGCAGACGCGCCAGCACCTTGATTCCCGCGTCAGCGGCCACCTCGTCGATGTGGCTCTCGCCGAATACGTTGATCCGCTTGCCGCAGTCAGGACATTCCAGATAGCTCATATTTTCCACGATACCGATAATCGGAATCTCCATCTTCTTCGCCATGTTCACGGCCTTGGTCACGATCATGCTCACCAGCTCCTGGGGTGAGGTCACGATGATAATTCCGTCCACCGGCAGGGACTGGAACACGGTCAGCGGCACGTCGCCGGTCCCCGGAGGCATATCCACAAACATAAAATCAATATCCTGCCAGAGTGTCTCGCTCCAGAACTGCTTTACCGCTCCCGCGATCACCGGCCCTCTCCAGATCACCGGGTCCGTGTCGTTGTCCAGCAGCAGGTTGGCGGACATGATGTCCACGCCCTCTAAGGACTTGGCCGGCAGCATCAGGTTGCCGTCCGGAGATACGCCGATGCCGCTCTCATTGTGAATTCCGAACGCCTTGGGAATGGATGGGCCGGTGATATCCGCATCCAGGATCGCGGCCTTTTTTCCCTTGCGGTTCATGGAAACCGCCAGCATGGAGGTCACTAGGGACTTGCCCACGCCGCCCTTTCCGCTGACGATACCGATCACCTTTTTCACGGAACTGGCCGGGTTCAGCGCCTCCAGAAACTCGCTTTTATCTGTCTTACGGCTCTCACAGTTTGCACTGCAGGAGCCGCAGTCGTGGTTACATTCGCTCATAACGTTTTTTTCTCCTTCCAATCTTCAGAATGTCCCCATTCTGTCATTATCATGTCCATTATAAAACCATTCCGCGGTATTGTCCATTGGTACATTCATAAAATTAACATAAAAACGTTTTCGAACTTCCAAATTTTTACAAAATTGTGAATTCTGCACATGCAACCTCTGGATTCCTTTACTTATTTCGGCATAAATGTTAAAATATACTTAGAAAAAATGTGAATTTTCTGTGAACTCAAGATCGTCTTTGCGATCTCTCACTATGCCGGGAGGTGTTCTCTATGTTGAAACCAGCCGCAAACAATCTCAACCCCAGCGCCTGCGCTCCCTTCAGTGTATACGATGAATATTCAGAGCTGCCCACCGCGATCAAGCAGGCGGAACAGGGCGCCACCGCCCGGGCCATGGCGGACTTCACCAGGCGCACCACCCGTCTGGCCTTTGTCATCGCTCTGGGTCTTCTGCTGCTCTCCCTGGCGCTGTCCGCAGCCATGGGCTTTCGGGCCGTCACCCGCTCCCAGGCCAATTACAGCGCCTTCCGCTCCGACTTAAGCCGTTTCGCCTCCGCCGACAGCAGTATCCTGGAGCTGCGCTCCATCGACGCGGGCACCTACACCGTTTATCTGGACAGTTCTTACTGGGAAAACGCCTCCTCCACAGAGCGGGCGGCTTACTGCGAAAACCTCAACTCAGCCGTGGACAGCCTCTGCCACGAGTACAATCTGTTGGGCAGGCGGGAACAAGCCCAATTATACTATTATGACCAGGACGGCGCCATGTTGGCCGCGCCCGGAGACGATTTACAGAGCGTGCTGATGCGGTAGCGGGGAATGAACGGTTTTGATGATGCAGGCGGGCGGGCGAATCGAAATGATCCGCCCGCCCGTTCATTTACTTAAATACATTGGGCTTCTGGCGCAGCCTGGCTTACTGTAGGTTAAAGGTAACGGAAACCTGGGCCTCCACGCTGATCTCCCCTGCCATCACGCCCATATCCATAGCTGCAGCAGCCGTTTCCATCGCCATCTCGTTCCTGGCGCTGCCGCCGCTCATGTAGCCGGTGTACCGGGCATATGGATTGTAACCGTACTCCTCCACATTGCTCACCTCGCCCAGAGTGCGGCCGCTGGCCTCAGCCATGGCGGACGCCTTACCCTTGGCCATCTCAATCGCCTTCTTTAAGGCTTCCTGATAGCTCTCGTCATAGGTGCTACAGAAGTAGCTCACATTGTCAATACTGTTGACGCCCGCCACCACGGACTGGCTCATGATGGACCCCGCCTCGTCGATGGGGATATCGGACACGGTCAGCTGGGTGTTCATCTCATATCCTGTGATCTCTCTGGTGTCGGAATTCCAGTTGTAGATGGGATCCAGCCCATATGCCGAGGTCTGAATGGACCGCTCATCCACTCCCAGGCTTTTAAGCTTCTCAATGGTATCGTTCAGATTCTTGGCGTTCTCCTGCTGGCACTCCTGGGCGGTAGGCTTCTGAGTGCGGATGGAGAATACGATCTCCGCCATATCCGGCACCACTCTCACCTCCTCCTTACCGCTGACCGTCAGCTGGTTGGCGGACACATCCTGATTCTGCACCACAATGGTCCCCGGGCTCTGAGCCTGGGCGGAACACGCGGACAGACCGATCGCAGCGGCTGTCACCGCCGCCGCTGCAACTGCCAGAGCCTTCCTGCTGTTCTTGTTTTCAGATAATTTTTTCATAAATTTTCTCCTCCCTCGTGAATCATTTTTCTAATCTCATCTTACCAGAAACTTCCGGATCTTGTATTTCTTTTCTCTTAAGCTTTTGGTTCGTCTTTCTTTACAGAATTCTTTTGGCCTCTTAAGTATTTTTCAGGAAATGCATACCGCTTGACAATCCCCTTCAAGTGTGGTTTGCTAGACGTGTACACAGCGGACAAAGGAGGCGGGATATGAAACTGATTATTTCACCTGCAAAGAAAATGAACCTGCGGGAGGACGAGCTGGAGATTTCCGGCATGCCCCCATTTATGGAACAAACCGGACAGATTTTACAGTACATGCGCGGGCTCACCCGCGGCGAAGCCCAAAAACTGTGGAAATGCAACGATTCCATCGCGGATTTGAACTATGAGCGTTTTTTACATATGGACTTAAACAGCCGCCTGACGCCGGCTATCCTCTCCTATGAGGGTATCCAGTACCAATATATGGCCCCCAGCGTATTCCAGAGCGGGGAGCTGGATTACATACAGGACCATCTGCGGATTCTCTCCGGTTTTTACGGAATCCTGCGGCCTCTGGACGGAATCGTACCCTACCGGCTGGAGATGCAGGCCAGGATCGATCTGGAGCTGGGCGGGCGGCATTTCACCGACCTCTACGGTTTCTGGGGCGACCGGATCTACCGGGAGCTGGTTCGGGAGGACCGGATCGTGATCAATCTGGCCTCCAGGGAGTACAGCAAAGCCGTGGAGCCCTATCTGGAGCCGGACGTGGTGTTTCTCAACGTGGTGTTCGGCTGTATGGAAACGGACAAAAACGGGAATCCCAAGATTAAGGTCAAAGGTACGGAGGCCAAGATGGCCCGCGGCGAAATGGTCCGCTATCTGGCGGAGCGCCGGATTCAGACGCCGGAGCCAATCCGGGAATTCGACCGTTTGGGCTACCGGTACTGCAGCGGGCTCTCCGATGCGAAGAATCTGATATTTATTAAGGAAACAGTCAAAGAAAACAGGAGGTAACACATATGCTGGAAGCTGGAACAAAAGCGCCGGTATTTTCACTGCCGGACAAAGACGGGAACATGATTTCACTGGAGGACTACAGGGGAAAACGGGTGGTGCTGTATTTTTATCCCCGGGATAACACGCCGGGCTGCACCCGGGAAGCCTGCGCCTTCGCGGGAGCCTACGAGGGCTTTAAGCAGAAGGACGTGGTGGTGATCGGCGTCAGCAAGGACAGTCAGACCTCCCACCAGAAATTTGCCGAGAAGCACAACCTGCCCTTCATCCTGGTCTCCGACCCGGAGCTGACAGCCATCAAGGCCTACGACGTATGGCAGGAGAAGAAGCTCTACGGCAAGGTGAGCCTTGGCGTGGTCCGCTCCACCTATATCATCGATCCCCAGGGCGTGATCGAAAAGGTATATCCCAAGGCCAAACCGGACACCAATGCGGCGGAGATACTGGAGTATCTGGAAACTAAAAATCAGGAATCGTGATCAGGAAATTTTTTACAATTTTTCTTACAATTCCCCTACAACTGTGCTGCCGGGCCTTGACAGACGGCCGTGAAACTGCTATTATGTAAACGGTGCCTCGAGCAGGCGCCGGCAGCTTGTTACAAGCTCCGCAAGGTTCGCCCGGTTCCAGAAACTGCGAGCGGACCGGCCAGTCCTGTTATCATTCAGGGGTTGTACTGGTTTCGACGGGGATCATGCAGCTGGTGAAGCTATCCCCATGCGATGGGTTAAATGGCAACAATAAATACAAACGCTGAAGACAATTTAGCAATCGCCGCTTAATTGCGGCTGTCAGACTTAGAGCACCTGCACTTTAAGACCCTGGCATCGACTATGCAGGAAACGACTTATGCAAAGCTTTGAGCATATGGGCGTAATATGAAGCTACTGAAACCGTCCGGGTGTCCTTTCTCTGACGGCAGAGGGAATGTCAAATAAAGGACTATGATAGTAGAAGAACAGGGAATTGGTTTTCGGACAGGGGTTCGATTCCCCTCAGCTCCACGCGAATAATGCCCGGAATTCTTGCAGTGGCAAGGATTTCGGGCATTTTCTTTGATTTGTTGGGTCTTGGCGATGTTATTTTATATCTGGACCATGCGCTTTACGGACAGTCCGGGCCAAAATGCGATCCGTAGCTTTATGCCATGGATATCCCGTTAATAATATGTAGATAAACAGGCGGCAGGGGGATGAAAAAGGCCAGGGCAATCCCCTAGCCATCTCTGTGCTTTATGTCTACGTTCAATTCTATCCTGTATTGCTAAATCCAAAGATTCTCCATTTAAATTCGGCCGTTATTCTGTTTATTTTTTAATTTTGGGTGTTTATAACTGCTTTTCGACTTTCACTGCTTTTCAAATTTCGATACTCATCTCTTATTAAAGAGTATGTAATTATCCGTTCCAAAAATGATACAAAATCTTTAGAATCCATATATAGCCTATCATTTCCAACAAGCGTTCCCAACATTATTGTGGTGTTAATTATTAAATTGGGATACCTGTTTTTAATCAATTCTTTTAACTCGCTTACCTTTCCGCTACCGCCTCTACCCACTGCAATTTTTCCACTATGAACAAATGTGTATTCAAAACCGTTAATTAAAATACTTTTATCGTCTAACACATACTGTAAAGCATGATGTTGATTTATCGCAACATTTAGAGCAGTTTTTTCATCATAGATATGATCGATTGAAAATCCCACCTCACATTTTCTACCACAATCATCAACTATACTCAATACGCGATATTTTGAGTTATAAATTCCCCCAGGGTTACCAAATTCTTTTCTTCTGATTCCGCAATCATCTAACAATGTAAAATATTCAAATACCTGTGGTTTTATTTTTTTGCTCATATCATATAGACAATCGGTGATATTAGCAATAATCGCTACATCTTCATCTGGTGTCATGCTCCCGATATAAGTGTCATAATTTTTTCTTAAATAATAAAGATTATTTAGTTCATTCATAGTAGCTCTTGTATTTTTTACTTTCGCCTGCCCTAAAGCATTTTCAAATGATTGAATCATCTTCCTATATGTTTTTAATTGATTATATGCAATATATCCCTTCTTTTTTGCAGAATAATTATAGCACTGTAAATCAATTCCATTTATTGCAAATGCATACTCTGAATTTAAATATTTTGCATAACGAAGCACTTGTGATACTACTGAATCGTCTATCGGAACATACTCTGCTTTGCATTCGATTACAGCTAATATTCTATCTTCGCTCCCTATTTGTCTGGTTATTAATATATCTGCGCGCTCTTTATTGTCGGTGTATCCGAATTTTGACATATGAACTTCTACATTAAAATGTCTTTTTGGCACCCCGAATCTCCATCTAAAATATTTCAGTACTTTTTGACGCACCTTTTCTTCTGGAGTTGCTATTACAAATTTATCCCTATAAGGATCATATAAATACTCCTTACCTTCTTTGAGATATATTTTTGACGATGGTATAAATCGAAATATCTTATCAACACGCATATCTATCCTCCCACACTTCATGAAGACTAATCCTAAACCAAATCCATACTACTAAAATCAATTTCAAAATCCCAATAAATACCTACCGGTACGCTGTCAACAAAATGATAGAGCGCCGGTATTGCTTCATGTTCCAGATCATAAACCACTATCGTCTTTCTCTCAATATCAACCAACCAATATAAACGTACGCCTGCTTCTTCATACAAGGCAAGTTTGACATAATAGTCCATCTCGCGGCTCCCAGTACCTCTTATTGTCTGGTCCCGCTATTCTGATCAATGTAGTCCGCAATCTTCCGGCTCAATGATAGCACGATCCGTTGGTGTGTCCTTGTCGGTGGCGCTATATCAAATAGCTTCCCATCAACCAGCTCTGCACGTTCTCCGTCTGCCAAATCGTATATATCTTCTATTGTACCGACTTTCTGTTTCGGTAATGACATAAGCTAACCTCCTGGCTATCATTTCCTTGTCATCTCAACGCGTATCTCCGACTATAAAAATAAAGAACTCCCCTCACAACCGCGATTGCCAACACAATCAAGCCCGCCAATATCCACCAGCCATATTTAACATTTTTATCCTCATTCGGGCAATAAAACTCCCTTCCGTCCCTTGGATTATAAAATATTTTTACGGAATCTCCCGGATTTCCCACTTTCAAGCATGCGATTGGCATCCTGGCGTCAATTCCATGATAGTCCTTATCTTTCGCATGATATCGGTAGATTGTATGGAAGGTAAACGTAAATGACGGCCAACAGCTTATCCGAAACCCCCGACGTCTTAATTTTATACCATTAAAGAATCCGCTGCGTTCCGTATGGTCAATTCTTCCGCTTGTTATTGCAGTGCACCTCTCCTTAATCCCCTTTTCCGCCTTTCTCTGGCAGACGCTAAGGTATATGGCGATCCCAAGAACTATGAAACTCAATATATCACCTCCAAATCCGAAAACTGCGAATCCATCTGCCCATAACCGGCTTCCCCCAGCCCTCCCGCCAACTGTCTGCCGGAATACCACAGCGTATAATACCGGTACGAAATCTGTCTGGAAACATTGTGAACCGCACACTGCACATGCAAACTCCCGTTGGCCCGGATAAAATACGAATATTCAATGTCCACCGTATCCGTCTGTGTCAGTTCCTGCTCGATGCCGCCCTTCCGTTTAACCGCACCGTCGCGCTCTATATCCACATCGGTATAAGTTTCAAACTGACGCTCTTTTCTTATAATGATAACCGCATTTAATCGATCCTGCAATATATTACCCGCTTTATACTTCCCACAAAGTTTCCCTCCCTGCTGTACCAATCATCCATTTCACAAAAAAAGAATGTGTCGGAATAATCGGCACATTCTCCCTAAAATCCAAGCTGACACCGGAATCCACAGCCCTTTCCGGCCCAGTGTCGAGGTCTTTCAACACTGGGCGGCGCGCTGCCCGGTCAATCACACGCGGTCCTCATATCCGCTCCCCAAAACTTCCATACACATTCCCGCCCACCAGCGCGTTGTACAGTTTATGCTTGCGCTCCAAAAGCTTCAATGTGTGTTCCGCGTTTTCCGGAACCGGCTCAAAGAGGCGGGGCCTGTCGGACACCATGTTGTGGTACGCCTCCTCCACACTGCCGTAGATCCCCAGGGTCACCGCCGCGATCATGGCGGCTCCCAGGGACGAGGCCTCGCTGTTTTTGTATCGGGCCACCTTCTTGTTGTAGATATCGGCCTGTATCTGACAGAACAGGTCTGAGCGGACCATGCCTCCGGCCACGCTCACCGTGCTGATCTTCCCGGAGGTGATCTCGATCAGGCTCACGTTGTCGTTGATCTCAATGGCGATCCCCTCCATAATAGCCCGGATCATATCGCCCCGCTTGGTGCCCAAAGAGAGGTTGAAAAATATCCCCTTGGCTCCGGGATTCCAGAAGGGCGCGGCGCTCCCCTCAAAATGGGGAAGCAGCATAACGCCGTTGGACCCCACCTGGGACTGCTCCGCCTCCCGGTTCATCTGCTCGTAGGCGGCCGGATCGTCGTCCAGGTCCGGGCAGAGCTGCTCTTTCATCCACCGGTAGGTGGAGCCCGTGTTGAAGATTCCGGCCTCCATGATCCACTGTCCCGCAATGGCCGAGGCCTGGCACAGCACTCTGGCGCTGCGCTCAAAGGCCGGGCGGTCCACCGCGCAGATCACAAAGGAACCGGTTCCGGTGTTGGCCTCTGCCACGCCGGGTCTCACCACGCCCAGAGCCACGGCCGCGTTCTGCTGGTCGCCTCCGGCGATGATCACCGGAAGCCCTGCGGGAAGCCCGGTCAACTCCGCCAGCTCCCTTGTCAGGGAACCGGCCACGGTTCCGGGCGCAACCAGCCGTGGCAGGCGGTCCGCCCCGATTCCGGCCTCCCCCAGCAGCTCCCGGTCCCAGGTAAAGGTCTTGATATCCATGAGCATGGTGCGGCAGGCCTGGGAGTGGTCCGTCACATATTCCCCGGTGAGGAAATGGACCACCAGGTCCTGAACGCCGATGAATTTGTCCGCTGCGTCGTAGATTTCCCTCTGGTTCTCCCGCAGCCAGAGAATTTTCGGAAGCACAAAATACGGGTTGATCCTGAGTCCGGTCCTGCGGTAGAGGCCCTGCAGCGTGTATTTTTCAATCAGCGCTTCGCACTGTTTTACCGTTCGTTTGTCCTGCCACATGATGGCGTTTTGCAGCGGCTTTCCGTCCTTCCCCATGGGAATCAGCGAGGACCGCTGGGACGTCACCGTGATTGCCTGCGGCTCATCCGCTCCGGCTTTCAAATCCCCGGAAATTCCTTTCAGGCACATGACCGCCGCGTCCAGCCACGACTGGGGCTCCTGCTCCACATACCCCGGCTGGGGAAAGTCCGAGTGATATTCAAAATAGGATGTTCCCCTCCTGCTGCCGTCCAGGCCGTAAATCACGGCCCTCATGCCGGACGTACCGATATCCAACGCAATCAAACTCATTTCCATCCCTCTTTTCCAAGTCGATCTGTTTTCCTATAAAAGCCCCGGCAGCACGCCGGTGAACATGCTTAACACCACCAGAATCACCAGAGCCGTCAGCCCCGCGATGGTGCCGCCCACGGTCCACACCTTGATGGTGCCCGGAACGTCGAATTTGCTGAACCGGTTGATCACCCAGAAGCCGGAGTCGTTGGGCAGCGACAGGCCGATGCCGCCGGCGCAGATGGCCAGGGATACCAGAATCGGTGACACGGTGGCCATTCCCGCCAAAATCGGGGCAAAAATCGCCGATGTGGTCACCAGCGCCACCGTGGTAGAGCCCTGGGCCGCCCGCAGCACCTGGCTGATCACAAATGCTGCCACGATCATGGCGATGCCCGCGCCCTCCGTCATACCGGCCATTCCGCCTACCAGCTTCTCCCCGATTCCCGTGAGGTTGATGATCGCGCCGAAGGCGCCGCCGGCGCCTGTGATCGCCAGAATGATGCCCGACTGGGTGGCCGCTTCCGTGACAACGTCGTTAAAAGAGTCCTTGACGTACCTGCGCAGGGAGAAGAACGCCGCAAGCAGGCCGATCAGCAGTGCAATGTTTTTGTTTCCGATAAAGCTGAAGAATATGTAAGCGGAGGTGCCCGGCTCCAGCAGCATGGAAGCGATGGTGCCGATCAGGATGATGATAATGGGCAGAAAGATCAGGAAAATGCCCAGGGCGCCGGAGGGAAGATCCGCGGATTCCTGGATCTCTTCCTCCTCGATGTCGTCGAAGGCGTTGGCGAAATCGTCCGCATACTCCGCCTTACCGCCCAGATATTTCCCGTACAGCACGCCGCCCACCAGGGAAGCCGGAAGGCTGACCACGATGCTGTAGAGCAGGAACCATCCGATGTTGACTCCCATGGTCCCGGCCACGGCAATGGGGCCCGGCGTCGGAATCACCATGGCGTGGGTCACGATCAGGCCCACGGACAGGGCAGTCACCAGGGAAACGAAGGGGATCTTGCCCTTTCTGGAAAGGGATTTGACCAGGTTCACCAGGATGACGAAGGCCGCGTCAAAGAACACGGGGATCGACACGATGTAGCCCGTCAGGTTCACGGCCACCCCGGCCCGCTTCTGGCCGGTCAGCTTTAGCATAGCGGCCGCGATCTGGCTGGTGCAGCCGGATATATGCAGGAGATGCCCCAGGCCCACGCCCAGGATAATCAGGATGCCGATGCCCTGCATGGTGCTGCCGAACCCCGCCGCCAGGCCGTCCGCCACCTGGGTGAGCGGCAGCCCGGCCAGTATTCCCATGATCAGCCCGCCGATCAGCAGGGACAAAAACGGGTGCAGGTTAAACTTGATAATGGATACCAGTACAAAAACCAGCGACACTGCGAATACAATTAATAATAGACCTAACCCCATTGATTTTCCTCCTCCATATGTTCTGCGCTACTCTCTGAAAAAGCTTATGTATTTCTTGACAATTTCCTTCACATAGCCAACCTGCCGCAAAGACAGCTCCGAAAAATGGGGGGCCGCGCTCTCAAGATACAGCTTGGTCTGGTCCACCGCGTAGACGGAAATCTCAGTGTTGACATTGATCTTGGCGATTCCGTGACGGATGCACTCCAGAATGTCCCGCTCCGGGATACCGGAACCGCCGTGGAGCACCAGGGGCATATTCAGTTTCTCATTGATGGCGTTTAGAATGTCGATTCGGATGTTGGGCTTTCCCTTGTACAGCCCATGTACGGTTCCCACGGACACCGCCAGCGCGTCCACTCCCGTGCCATCCACAAACTGTTTCGCCGCCTCCGGGTCCGTGTATGCCTCCACATCCCCGGCGGAACCCTCGTGGGACCGCTCGCCCGCGGCCAGGCTTCCCAGCTCCGCCTCCACCGAAGCCCCGCAGGCGTGGGCCACCCGGCACACATCCAGGGTGTTTTGCAGGTTCTCCTCAAAGGGCAGGGACGAGCCGTCGTACATTACGGACCCGAAACCGGCCTTTAAGGCCCGGTACACCACGCCCTGATCCTTGCAGTGGTCCAGATGGAGGCAGACCGGAATGGATACCTCCTCCGAAAGACTCTTCGCCATGGCCGCCGCCGTCTCCACCGACATATTGGGCAGATACTTGGCTCCAAAGGCCAGGATCACAGGGGTTTTCGTCTCAGCTCCGGCCTCCACAATCCCCTTAAAGGTCTCGAAATTGTAGCCGTTAAAGGAACCCACCGCATAGTAGTCTTTATACGCCTCATCCAAAATACATTTTAAGTTTACCAGCATGTTTCATCCCTCCCTGAATCTACTGTCTCACCGAAGCAAGCCACGCCTGGAATCCCTCGTCCTGGAGCACCTGGCGGTTGACGATAAACCGGCTATCTCCCTCCTTAAGGAATTTTGCCACGTCCTCCATCAGCAGGAAGGGGGAGTTCGACAGGGCATCCGCGGTGGTTCCCGCAATGTGGGTGGTCAGTGTCACGTTGTCCAGGGTCATAAACGGACTGTCCGCCGGAAGCGGCTCCGTGTAAAATACATCCAGGGCCGCGCCCATGATCTTCTTGTCCCCCAGGGCTTTCGCCAGCGCATCCTGGTCCACAAGCCCCGCGCGCCCCGTGTTGATAAAGTAAGCGGTGGGTTTCATCAGGCTGATCTCATGCTCGCCGATCATCCCCTTGTTCTCGGATGTGAGGCGGGCGTGGACGGATACGAAATCGCTGTTCTTTAACAGCTGCTCCAGCTCCACCTTCTCGGCTCCAAGCTCTTTTATGGCCTCCGCCGGGGTGTACGGATCGTATACCACCACCTTCACGTCGAAGCCCGAAAGTTTCTTCGCCACCAGCCGCCCGATGTGGCCGAAGCCCACCAGTCCAACGGTTCTGCCGTGCAGCTCCGGGACCACGTCGCTGTTGGTAAACGTCTTTCTCCATTCCCCGCTGCGGATCGCGTAATGGGCTCTTGCGATATTTCTGCACTCCGCCAGCATCATCCCCACCGCGAAATCGGAAACCGCGTGGGCGTTGCGCCCCTGTACGTTGAACACCAGAATACCGCGCCTGGTGGCCTCCTCCACATTGACGTTTTCCAGTCCCGCTCTGGAAACGCCCACAATCCTGAGCTTCGGCATGGCTTCCATCACCTTGCTGGACACGGGCACGAACAGCCCCATAAGCGCCTGGGCATCCTGCCCCTCCTTCAGGATGGTTTCATCCACGGTCTCGATCTCCGGCCCTCTCTTTTCCACCTCAAGGCGCCTGTACTGAAGCTTTCCCCAGTCCTTCTCCCAATCGTTCACCACGATATCGCTTCCGTACGTTCCCATGTGCTTCTCCCAAGCCCTCTGAAACCCTGTTCCTCCGATCATCGCATCGCCCAATAAAATTGCCTTCATAATGTTCCCCTTTCTTTTTTATGAGTAATTTTACTACTTTTAAATATTTTATAGTAGCATTAATGCTACTCTTGAGATGAATATTACCCCTTTCCCTTTTGTCTGTCAATATGTTTACGTGAATATTAACATAAAAATAGCGCCCACTGTTTTGTTAATACTATAATAAAACAGTATGGCGCTTCGTATTTTTTTATTCACATTTTATATTTTATTCTTGGCCACCGCCAGCCGGGAGCTGTGGATTTGAGGCAAAATGCCATCTCCCAGCGCGATCACCAGACTGACGTAGAGAATGTCGATAATGACCATCTGGACAATCCGGGAGGTCATGGCATCGGACCGGAACATGGTCTCCCTGGAGGAGCTGCACAATAGATACCCAGCCTGGTTGGCCAGAGTGGACTTGGCGTAGCTGGTCACCGCGCAGACCTGGCACCGGCGCTCCTTTGCGATTGCCGCCATGTCCAGCACCTCCCGGCTCTCCCCCGAGTGGGAAAACAGGATAAGGATCGTGTTTTGGTCCAGGCCGGTGGCCAGAATATTCATAATGTGCGGGTCATTGGCACAGACCGCGTTGAGGCCCAGCTTGATCAGCTTGTGGTAGAGATCCTGGGCGATAAAGCCGGAGGCCCCCACGCCCGCCACCACGATCCGCCTGGCCCCGGCAATCTTTTCCACCACAGCCTTCACGCTGGCCGGGTCAATGATCTGGCGGCTGTCCGTGATGGAGGACACGGTCGAGTGAATAATCTTATCGATAATCTCGTCCTCCGTATCCTGAAATCCCACGTCGTCGTAAACGGTCTCCTGATTGTCTTTCGAGAGCTCCTGGGTCAAATTGATGCGGAACAGCTGGTATGAATTGTAGTTCAGCTTGTGCAGAAACCGGAGCACCGTGGTCTCGCTGACCCGGCACGCGGCTGCGATTTCATTCAGCGTGTTCATCATGACTTTGTCCGGGTTCGTCAGAATATAGTCCGCCACGTCCTTCTGGGAACTGGATAATGTATTGTATTTCGTCCTGATTAAGGAAAAGATCTGGCCTTTCACGTTTTACCTCCTCGTGGGCTGGTAATTTTCTATTATATGAGTCATGCTTTCCTGATTATACCTTGTCATCTGCCGCAGGCTGATGATAAGTGATACGTTTCCCTAATTATACCATTTTTCCAGTCCCGGCACAACTGCCTGCCCCCGCCCATATACTATCATTACACTAAGACTGATAGAGGTGCACCTTTCATGGAAACTTATGAATATGACGACAATACGCCCTTTGAGCCGAACTCAACGGACGCGGACAGCCGCATGGCGCGTTTTCCCGGCCCGACTCCCGTGTATCCCGGCTTCGTGCCCAATGTTTCCCCCAACTACTGCCCCGGCTGCAACTTCCGGCCGGGCAACAACATGATCTACTGGACCTGGCGTATCTTTGGCCCCGGCGTCAACATGTTCCCTCAGTCCGCCCGGGTTCGTTTCTCCAACATGAGCTCCATCCGGGAGCCGCTGGACATCTACTTAAATTCCCGCCTTGTGCTGTCCAATTTAGATCCCAGAACCGCCTCCGGATTCCTTCAGATCATGCCCGGTACCTATCGGCTGACGGTTTACAGAAGCAGAGTTTTTGCCGCTCCGGTCATCAACACCAATATAACCTTCTTCCGCAACGGCACCTACCAGCTGACCATTCTCGGCACTTCCAACAACGCCCGCATACAGCTGACCCAGATGTAACCGGGATAGGCAGCCAGTGGGAGTGATTCCGTTCATTCCCACTGGTTCATGCCAGGGAAATGATTCTGGCATATGGTTTCTCCGAGTCCTCCACGACTTTGATTCTGCCCTGAAGAATATGGTGCTGGATCCTGCCGGCATACCACCAGTCTCCCACGCCCAGGGGATCATACCCTAAAATATCCCCAATCAGCCTGACTTGCTTGACCGGCTTTCCGGTCAGTCGTTTCCAGATCAGAAAATCGTAGAAATCTTCGGGCACGCCCGTCATTTTCCCATTGATCACCGCGCGCAGAGGACTGTTGTCCTCCACCAGACGGCTCCACGCGTTCGCGTACATGCTCTGCTCTTCATGGGACAACCGGCACTCGCCGGACAGGAAACCGGCAAATTCCTCCGGTCCGATCTCCCCCCAGTTCTGGTATCTCCTGATCACATTGGCGCACTGGACGTACTCCGGCAGCTTTACCACCCGCACATCGGCTTGCCGTGGCTTCAGCCATCCGCAAAGAAAATAGAACCCGCAGCGGGAGTACGGGCTGTCGCTGTACCAGATTCTGACCGGCTCCCCCTGCCCAATGTACTCAGCCAACCGCTCCAGCTCCGCCGTGTATGGGTCTGCGGCCGCCTCGGGCTCGCCCGCTCCTTCGCCCTGCTTCCCCCACTGCTCCTGCCCGTACATGGCCCTGATCAGTTCCCGGCGGTACCGGCCGTCCACCGGCTCTTTTATATCCCCGATATCCAACATGAAGCCCAGGCAGATCACCTGCCGGGGATGACCCCCGATCCATGTCCCGGACCCATTCTCCGCTTTTCCAGCTCCGCCGACAACCGTTCTGCGGCCCTTGGCCATTTTCATGGAAGCCGCTTCGCTCTCACCAAACAGTACCTCGATCATAGATTTGTCTCTCCTCTGACTTTCTTTAACTCTTTCAACCATACACCGGATTCCATAAATTAGCAATCAGGAAATGCGTTTGACGGTTCTTTTGGCAGCCTTAACGCCGCATCGGCGGCTTATGGCCTATCATACCGAAAAAAGCCAGCCGGTGCAATCCCGGCTGGCTAAAAAATCATACGTTATACTCTGGCGGCATTTAGGCGCTGCCCCTGTTATTCCCGCAGCAAAGATCTGCGCGTTTCCCGCTCACTCCACCTCGGATTTTTTGAAAATGCGGATGGTGTCCGTGTCGTTCAAATACCCCAGAAGCGAGAGTCCGATGGGAAATCCGAACAGCCCAAGCACTCCGAAGAGCTGGGCTCCGGCGAACATGCTGACCAGGGTTACAACCGGGTGCAGGCCGATCTGGCTGCCCACAATTTTGGGTTCAATGATATTGCGGATCACAGTGATCACCAGATAGACCACCAACAGCCCGATGGCCAGCCGGGGATTCCCCATCACCGCGGTGATCACCATCCAAGGGATCATGATCCCGCCCGTGCCCAGCACCGGTAGAATATCGAACACCGCGATCACAAAGGCGATGAGCACCGAATTCTTCACTCCGATCAACGTCAGGCCCACGGCCAGCTCCACAAAGGTGATGGACATGATCAGCGCGTAGGAGCGGATACACACAAACAGCGTTCCCACAACGTAGGATTGAATGTTCAGGAAAATGCCCTTGGGCTTCTCCCCCATCTGCCGCAGGCAGAAGCCCGTCAGCTTGTCATAATCCGCGGCGATAAAAAACGTGGTGATAATCATGAGGAGCAGCTCGATAAACAGCCCCGGAAGGGACGAGGCGATCCCGGATATCCAGCCCACCGCGTCCATGGAAAGGCTGGAAACCATCTGTCCCGCGGACTGGGCAAAATGCCCCTCCAGCTCCTCCATGGTCCCGATCAGGGACGGGTCCATGCGGAGCACCGTCTGTTCGATGCTGCTGAACACAGCCGCGAAAACCGGCTCAATGTAATGGCTGTAGATCGCCGGTAAATTTGAAAAAAGCACTCTCCCGCTGGAAAACAGCTTGATAAACAGCAGGGCGATCAGGGAACCTACGGTGCAGTAGAACAGGAGCACCGCCAAAATCGCCATAGCCTTCCGTGGCAGGCGCAGCCTGTTCGCCGCAAAGCAGATGGGCGTATTCAACAGGTACGCAATCACGAACGCCGCCACAAACGGCGTCAGCATGGGCAGACCGTACCGCAGAATCACAAACGCAATGGCCAGCCATATGGCGTAATATAAAAAATTAATAATAAATGCTCTTCGCTCTTCTGTTTTCATCCGTCTATCTCCGCGCCCCTTTTGCCGCATGTCTCATCGATTCACATTCCTCTTTTCCAATATATGTCTATTACTGCATTATATGGGATAATGGCCGCACGCACAAGAGAATCCCGTAAAATTTAACAGACCTTTAACCATACCCTCCCCTTGCGGCCCATCGCATCCAACCCAAAAAAGCGGAGCTTTTGCCCCGCTTTTCTCCCGGCGCTCTGCCGCCTCGCGATCTAATAATATCCGGCGGTGGAGGGAAGCGTCACCGTAACCGCCTTCCCGGGATTGGTGTATCGGATCTCGATCTGCATATCCGTGCCAACGGTCTGTCCGTCGGATTCAAAGTCCATTTTCAGATCCAGGGATTCCCGCGTGATATAACCGCTGGAGTCCACATAAACGGTCCCATAGAGCAGCTTCATGTCCATGTTGGAGTCCGAAAGGCCAAGCTGGTCGTTGTAACTCTGGATCAGGCTTCCCGCGCTGGAGGGATCGCAGCTGAAGCTATATACCCTGGAACCGCTCTTCTCCGTCCGGACCTTTAAATCCTTAAAGCTGTCGAGATTGTCCAGCCAGCCGGCGTTGGTGTTGCTGTCAAACACCTCCATAACATCGGACACCTCCGCCTCCAGTTTTGTCTTCTCCCCATCCGAGTCGACGTAATAATAACCGTTGGTATAAAACGCAGTCATATCCGTTGACTGTCCCATTATCTCTGTATGGGTGTCCGTCCGATATTTCATGCTGCTTTTGCCCATATCCTGGCCTTTGGCCTTGACGATCATTAGCACATTGACGCTCTCAGTCCCCACCTTCAGTCCGAGGTCCACAGCGGTCTGGACTTCCACACTGGTCAGGTTGCTGGTTTTCCGGCCCGCATCCGCGAGGATCTTCTGATCCGCCTTGGTCGCCGTCCGGAACTCACCGGCAGAACCGGCCGCGGAGGTGGACTTCGCAGCCACGCTGCTCTCGTTCACAGTCTGTTTGAGATACACGGCGGTACCGCCGCGGGGCGCCCCGTAAGATACCATACTCACGGAACATGTCATCAGAAGCGCCGCTGTCATTAACCGGTTCAGCTTTTTCATATTGGTCCCTCCATTATATGTGGAATCAGAATATATTTCCATGTAAAATCATATGGTAATTGTATCATTTTTACAATTTATTGTCCATCGAATCGGGAAATTAAAAATCTTCCCACAACCTGATTTCCTGAGCAGAACGAGCGCTTGTATTTCCCCCGCATTCTGCTACAATGGAATCAGAGAATCAATACCGAAAAAGGAGGTCAATCAATGCTTGAATTAGCCGAATGGCTGGACAGCCAGCTGCAGGAGCCCCTTCCCCGGGACATCGCCGCGATCAATTTTAATCTCTACGACGACGGAGACCACCGCTGGTCCGCGGAACTCATCGGCGCGGGCAGCTTTGACGCCGACGACCCGGACTGGGCCTGCGACGAGGTGTACGCCGCCAGGGACAGCCTGCTGCGCTGGGAGCAGAACGCTTCCTGGGAGCAGGTCCTGGAGGACTTTGTCGCACAGCTGGAAGCCTATCTGGAAAACGGCCGCTGCAAGGATCAGTTAAAATCCTTCCAGGGCCTTGGCGCCGGGTTCGTGGACGGGGACATTGTGCTGGTGGACTTCGAGCAGGACGAGGGGTGATGCGGGAATTTTCCCGCCCCCTCGCTATTCGTCTGCGGACGTCAGGTCCACCCCGTACACTCCGTTATACAGCGCTCCCATAAACTCCCCTCCCACTCGTTTCAGGCATCTCATAAAATATCCCAGGGACTCCGGTATATAGGAGCCCTTTTTATATGCCGCCACCCAGGTGCGCGCGCAGCCCTTTTTCCCAATTTGAAACAAGGACGGGGCCTGCTTGAAATGGACGTTTTTCAGCCCCAGCTCACTGACAAAGGAAAATCCCATGCCCTGGGCGGTGAGACGGTAGGCTGTTTGAACCGCCCCCGTCACCATGATGATTTTGGGCGTGACATTATAGAAATTCAATACCTGCCGTGTCATAATCCCCATGCTCAGTTCCTCGCGCATTAGAACAAATGGTTCCCCGTCCAATTCCTTCAGTGTATCCTCCTCCAACACGGTATAGGGTCTCCCCTCCCATTTTTTCATCTCCTTCGGCCACTCAGATGGAGCGGCCGAAATCGCAAACGGATGACCGGGCGGAGCGGCCAGCAGCACCTGCTCATCAAAAATAAACTCGTACTGGACGTCATCCGGGTAAGTAGGACGGCTGAACACCCCCAGGTCAATCTTCCCCTCCTGCACCAGCTCCAACAGCTGATTGGAATTCTTTTCCACCAGAGAGACCGCAATTTTGGGGTAACGTTTTTGAAATACCGGCAGGACATAGGGCAACAAAAAAGTACCCGCAGATGACGGCACACCAATAGTCAGCGTACCCGCGCTGCCTGAAATAATGTCCTGCATACTTCCCTTAAGCTCCGTCTCCAGATCCAGAATCCTCCTAGCGTACTCCAGGTATCTTTCGCCGGCAAATGTCAGCGTAATGGGATAGGATGTACGGTTAAAAAAACTGGTGTGATACTGCCTTTCCAAATTATTCAAAAATTTGCTCAGATAGGGCTGGGAAATATACAGTTCCTCTGCGGCCCTGGTAATACTTTGGTGTTTTGCGATTGTTGCGATGTAGTGGTAATCGTTAAAATGCATCTTTATTCCTTTCTGGTTATGAATTTTATCCATTTTTCGTATTAGACACCGGACACATTTCTTCACTATAATGATAAAGAACCAACAAATAGGCAGGATGCGGATATAATCGGGAATCTGCCCTCCCATATCATAGCTTTTTAGTTATGATTTTAGATCCGCAGAACACAAATGTCAAGAGAGAGGGAAACAAGATGAATCAAACGAACGAGTTGCTGGAAGCATTCCGCTACGTGGATCAGCATTTTTATGAAATGCTGGAGGAAGTGCAGACCGCCTGCTCCTTCCGCAGCGTGGCCTCCGACAAGGCGGGAATCGAAGGCGCGGCCTCGTACATACTGCAAAAAATGGAGCAGTTGGGCATGGAGATCCAGCGTCATAACGTCGAAAACGGCAATCCCGTACTGTTAGGCCAGAAACAGGGCGAAACAGACAAAACACTTTTCTTCTACCATCACTATGACGTGGTCTCAGAGGGGGCGGTGGACCGCTGGATATCGCCGCCATTTGAACCGGCTGTCCGTGACGGGCGCATCTGGGGCAGAGGCGTCTCGGACAACAAGGGCGCCCTGTTCTGCAGGCTCCACGCCCTTCAGGCGGTTCTGGCTGTCTGCGGCCGCCTGCCGGTGAACGTCAAGGTCTTTGCCGAGGGCGACGAAGAGTGTTTGAGCCCCTCACTGAAAGCCCTGATCCGCAGGCAACCGGAAACCTTTCGGGAAATGTGCCGGGCGGACGCCATTATCTGGGAGAACAGCCGCAACGACGAGAAGAACCGCCCCTGGGCCAGCTTTGGGGTGGGCGGTTCCTTTGGCATCAATCTGTCCGTACAGTCCATCCGCGAGGACGCACATTCCCGCATGGGTGTGATGCTGCCCAACGCGGCCTGGCGTCTGGTGTGGGCCCTGGCTTCCCTGAAAAATGAACAGGAGGAAATCCTGATCGACGGCTTCTACGACGACGTGGCCCCGGTCACAGAGGCCGACCGGAACATACTGGAAGCCTTTCCCTACGAGGAGGAAGCGGTAAAGGAACGGTACGGCATTGACCATTTCCTTCTGAACAAGACGGGCTATGAACTGAAGGAGCGCATTTACACCCAACCCTCCCTGACCATCTGCGGCATCGACGCAGGGGAATCCGCCCACGGCTTCCGCGGAATCGTCCCCAGCCGGGCCAGGGCACGTCTGAGCTGCCGCCTGATGATGAACCAACGGGCCGAGGATGTGGCTGCGCTGATTGAAAAGCACCTGAAAACCCACGGCTTTGAGGATATCTCCGTAGAGATCGACGGCTGCGTGTCCCCGGTCAGAACCCCTGCGGACATTCCGCTTAAGGAGGCTTTAACACGTGCGGCGGCCCTGGTCTACGAAAAGCCCCTGGTGATCGAGCTGGCCCAACTGGGCGGCGGCCCCGCCGGACTGTTCCGTGAGGCCTGGCCGGACATCCCCATCGCCGGGATCGGTCCCGCCAACACCGGTTCCTCCCACCACGCCCCCAACGAGAACATTACCCTGGAACATTATAAAAACGCCGTGAAAATGGTGATTGCGCTGCTGTTTACATACTGATCAAACGGAGGTACGCTATGAAGGAGAACAATCAAAGCATCTTAACAACCGGAAACCGCTTTCTGATGGATATGCCCACCGCCTGGTTTATGATCCTCTCCCTGATCATCGTGGGCGCAGGTTTTCTGGGGAAACTACCCACGTCCATGGTGGGTGGCTTCGCCCTGTTCATGTCCCTGGGTTATCTAATCCGCTTCGTCTACTGGAAGGTTCCCCTGATAAAAAATACTTTGGGACTGGCTTCCATCGGCTTGACTTGCGCCATAATCAAGCACTTTGGCCTGTGGCCGGAAAATATCGTGGAGACCATGACCAATTTCATCCAGGGCGACACGGATTTTCTCTCCTGGTTTATCGCCGCTCTGATCACCGGCAGCATCCTTGGGATGAACCGGGAGCTGCTGATCAAGGCGGGAATCCGCTACTTCGTACCGATCACCGGTGGCCTGGTTTTCGCCTATCTGCTGGGCGGCCTGGTGGGACAGGCCTTTGGAATGTCCTTTAAAGACACGATCTTTTACATCGCAGGGCCCATCATGGGCGGCGGCACCGGCGCGGGGGCCGTACCCATGTCCGAGATGTATTCTGAGGCTATGGGGCTGGCCACGGACGTCACCTTTGCCAAAATCTACCCCTCCGTCACCATCGGCAACTGCCTGGCGATCTTTGGCGCCATTTTCCTGAATATCCTGGGCAAAAAAGCGCCCAGGCTCACCGGCAACGGCGCGCTGATGCAGGGTTATAGTGTGGACGAGAGCAAAGCCAGCTACCATTACAATATGACGATGAACGACCTGGGCACAGGCCTTATGCTCACTATGACCTTTTTCATCCTTGGCCGCGTCCTAAACGGCGTATGTCCCATAGTGCATGCTTACGCCTGGACCATCATCTCTGTGGCGGTCTGTAAAATTTCCGGTATTCTGCCCCAGCGCATGGAGTATTCCGCAGTCAAGTGGTACGACTTCGCCCAGGGCACCTTCACAGTTCCCCTGTCCGCCGGAATCGGCATCGCCATGCTCAATCTCCAGGCAATGCTGGACATCCTGTCCCCGGGCTTCGTCATCATCGCCACCGCAGTGGTTTTGGGCGCTATTATCGGGGCGGGCCTGATCGGCATGCTGGTCAAATTCTACTTCGTGGAATCCGCGGTGACCGCCGGCCTGTGCATGGCGAACGCGGGTGGAAACGGCGACGTTATGGTACTCTCCTCCTGCGACCGTATGAACCTGATGTCCTTTGCCCAGATCAGTTCCCGCATCGGCGGGGCGCTGGTGCTGGTCGTTCAGAGTATCTTATTGGGAATCTTGTTATAGCGGCTCCTTAAGAACGGCCGAACAGGCCGGGCCCCGGATCTGATTCGTTCCGGGGCCTGTTCTGCGTACCTGTGTTTCGTTCCTGGGCCACTGCTCATTCCATATCCTGCCTCTCACTTCTCTCCCTCATAAAATCCCGGAAATACCTCCACCTCCGTTTCCTTCCCCCCAAACTCTCTTCGGATCAGCTCCAGCAGCGCCCGCTCCGGCTCGCTGACCACCGCGTCCCGGCCAAGCATGGCGCAGACCATCCAGCCGATGCCGCCCGCGGGCAATGCGGAGGGTTCTTAAGGTGCGTAGGTTTTCAGTCCCTCCGGCCGCGCCGACTGTTCCACAATATCCATGGGCAGCACCGCGACCCCCACTCCCGCCCCGGCCAGGGTGTAGAGGGCGTTGTTTCCGCCCACTCTCATGCGCACGTCCGGGTCGATGTGGTAGTATTCCAGCAAGATCTGCAGCATTCTTCCAAGCCCCGACCGCTCGGAGGGCAGGATCAGGGGCAGCTGGGACAGCGCTTCTATTTTCAGAGCGGAAGCGTTTTTCCCGCAGAGCTGGTCCGGCCGCACCAGACCGTCCGCCGCCGCGGCCACCAACTCCTCCACAAACAAATCCTCGTACCGGAACCTTGGATCCTGATCCACCTTTGATAGAATGCAAAGATCCAGCTCTCCCCGGTATAGCTGCTCTTTCATATCCTCTGCGTTTGTGGAGGAATAGTGGAGTTTGATGTTGGGAAACATCCGGCGGTACTCCCGTATGATCCTGGGCAGTATCTGGGCCGAACGGTTGTGGGGAATTCCGATGTACAGGTCCCCGGCATAGCCCCTGGCCGCATCCATGCAGACCTTCTGCAGGTTGCGGTAAATACGCCTCATCTCCCGCGCAGCCTCCACATACTGCTTCCCCGCGTAGGTCAGCTCCAAAGGATAGCTGCCCCGGTTGAACAGCTTCGTCTGAAACTCCTTCTCCGCCCTGGCCACGGCGTGGCTCATGGTGGGCTGAGACACGCACATCTGCCTGGCCGCCTCCGAGATACTCCCGGTCCTCGCCACCGCCAGAATCTGCTCCATCTGGTAAAAATCCATCGCGTTCCTCTCCTCTCAGAATTGTATCCGAATCCTTCTCCGGCTCTTTTCATTCATTTTAATGCATATAGTTATAGTATATTATTCATTTGACCGCATGTAAATCCTATGTTTTAATTTAATTAGCAAGTGATCGAAACATTACATGAAAATGGAAAGGAGTACGGCTTTATGGAATTTAAGGTTGTAACGATTAGCGCCGCCACCCCCTACGAGCGCGGCGTCCAGCACGGACAGGCGGCCAGGGACTTGATTGAGCGGGGGATCGCCCGGTACCAGGAGCATTTTCAAAAGGCGGAGCAGGCCCCCTGGAGCATGGTACGTCAGAAGGCCATGGGCTTTGTCCCCATCCTGGAACGGGAGTACGAAGACCTTTTGGAGGAAATCAGAGGAATCGCAGGCGGCTCCGGGGTGGATTTTGAGGACATGATGGTCTTAAACACCCGCTATGAACTGTTAAAATTCCCGATCCAGGAGTGCACGACCTTCGCGGTCCTGCCTGAAGCCTCCGCCAACCGTCACACCTACCTGGGCATGAACTGGGACAACGTGGGCTGGATGAGGGACAGCTCCCTGCTCCTCAAGGTGGACGAGCTGAACGGCACCCGGTATTTCTGTATGACCGAGGCCGGGCAGCTGATCCGCCACGGCTTCAACAACCACGGCGTGGCAGTGGTCACCAATAACCTGCTGAGCACCGGCGACAAGGACCAGCCGGGAGTTCCCACCAATTTCATGCGCCGCCGGATTCTGACCAGCAAAACGCTGGAGGAAGCCGTCCAGTCGGTGCGGAATGCGCCCAGATCCGTGTCCTGTAACCTGATGGCGGCCAGCGCGGAGGGAAACGCGGTGGATATGGAGGTGAATCCGGTCCGGCTGAGCGAGCTTCATCCAACCGGAGGCATTTTAACCCACGCCAACCACTTTGCAACCAACCGGGATATCTGCCGGAGCAAGGGCGGGAACTTCCGCGACGTGCGCCTGTATTCCCTTCTGGAGCAGCGCCGCGGCTCCATCGATCCCGCGTTTATCACGGACTGCCTGAAGGACCATTACAAGGCCGACCCGGCCAGCCACGAGGCAATCTGCAAGCACATCCCCCAGGCGGGCGAGAGCGTGGGTCAGGACCCGGCCTCCTGCTCCGTCACCATCGCCTCCCAGATTTACGATCTTGACGCCCGGGAAGCCCTGGTGTGCTGCGGGAATCCATGTACCGGAAGCTACACAAAATACACGCTCTGATCTTACAAGGAGGATAACGTATGCTGAATACAATCTTATGCATCCTGATCTCTATCGCATTTGTGTATATCCTGGCAAATCCCAAAGTTCCCAATTCTCTTCTGTTTTTACTGCTGGCCCCGATTCTCATTCTGACCCATATTCTCGACGCGGCCACGGTCTGGGGATTTTTCGCCAACAACAGCCTGCATCTGGTCATGATCATCAGCGTCTACGCCTCTCTGATGGCGGTATCCGGCTTCGACGGACAGATCGGCGAGACCTTTGAACATATGACCCGGAATATCAATGGAAAAAATCGTGAACGCGGCCTGTTTGGGATCATTTTTGTGCTGGCAGCCCTGTGCTCCACAATCATGGCCAATTCCAGCGTGACCATGGCCATGGTGCCCGCTCTCTACGGCATTTCCAGGAGAATGAAAATCAGCCGGTCCAAGCTTGTGCTCTTTGTAATCTACGCTTCCACCCTGGGCGGCGCCTGCACGCTGATCGGCACGGACACCAACATTTTCGCCAACGCGGCGCTGGAGGAGGCGGGTATCACGCCCTTCGCCATGTTCGACTTCGCCTGGGTCGGAGTCCCCATCGCAATTCTGGGCGGCATTTACATGGTCTTGTTCCACCACCTGAATAAATCCTACGACGACCTGGAAGATGACGACGACTCCATGCCCGCCCCCAGGGAGCGGACCGATGATATGGCGCGGGTTATGAAGCGCCAGCAGACCGGTATTTTTCTGGGCTTCTTCTCCTTTATCCTGATTCTGCTCTTAAACAGCTTTGATTTTTTCAAGGCGCTGGACATCAACGCCTACGCCTATGGCTATCTGACCATCGGCCTGCTGTATGTATTCAAGTGTTTTTCCTGGAAGGAAGTGCTCCACGGCTTTAACTTCGAGCGTATGTTTATGATCGTGGGACTTCTGGCTGTCATCAAGATGATCACCAACAGCAGTCTGGGAAGCTGGATCGGCGCTCTGCTGGAGCAGAGCATCGGCGGCAGCACCAGCATGTACTCCATCTTCACCGTGCTGTTTATCGTGACGGTGATCATCACCCAGTTTATGAATAACATGGCGGCCTGCGGCGTGATCTCTCCCATCGCCATCACCATCGCCGGAACTCTGGGCGCCGACCCGCGGGCCTTTATCATGGCCATCGCCATTGCCGCGGGCTGCGGTTACATGACGCCCTTTGCCTCGGGCACGAACCAGAGAATGTCCGTGTTCGCAAAGTCCACCATTGTCGACTACATGCGCTATGGCTGGCCGCTGATTATTATCACCTACCTATGTGCGCTGTTAATACTTCCGCATGTTTTCCCATTTTTCTGACCCCTATTTTAACTTCCGTGCGGCGGTCCTGTTTTCAAATCAAGACGCCCAGACACCCCTTGGTTCTGTCGATTTGTCATTTATAATCGCTCCCCCCGCCTGATAACCTCCTTCAAAATGCACAAAGCTTTTTTCCAATTTTTATAAATTTTGTGCACACTTTTTTCTCCCCCTGTGCTATTATAATAGTGTAACCCCCCAATACATTATATAGTTTTTGCTACACCCCATAAGAAACGAAATACCTTCTCCTTGAGAAATGACCAGCTCCCCCGGCTGGTCATTCTCTTTGTCTGAAACGCCGTTCAGCGCTGCGATCAAGCCCCACTTATCCCCAACCGCTCCGTCCATTTTCCCAATTTATCACAAAATATGTGGATAACTTTGTGGATGTCCTGGGGATAGCCTGTGGACAGCCCAAAGCGAGAGCGCCGGAATTCCGGCGCCTGCAAATCTCATGAAGCCCGCTATTGATTTCCTTCCACCACGACCATCTCCTCCGCACCCAGAGCTTCCCCGATCCAGGCCACAAATCTGGTATAAAAATCGAACACCGTGTCGTCGAACCGTACAAAGCCCATACCGCGCTCGATCTGCCGGATCACCTCTTCCCACTGTTCCCTGGAAATCCAGTTGTCCCAGCACACGTCGAAATCAGGCCGGACCGCCCGCAGGTACGGCAGCAGCAGCCTGCTGTAATCCGTCTCAAAGACGGTCAGCGGATCGTAGCCGGCGTTATAATAGTCCCCCGGGCAGGCGTCCGCCGGAGACGGATAAAAATTCAGGCAAATGACCTCATCGGCCTTTGAAAAGCAGCGAAGCACCATAGAACCACCCCATTCTGTTTCAGATTTCAGTTTCCGTCATAAAGTCTCAATCGCAGATTTTCCGCCTGTTTCCGGTCGATTCCCGCCAAAACCGCGGACAGCGGGCCGATTGAAATTGACAAATTCAATATTTGCTATAAACTATGTAGATAGAAATCATTTGCAAAAGGAGAATCCATACTATGAAAATCCGCCTGGTAGCCTCCGACATGGACGGCACGCTCTTAGACCCGCTCTCCCACATCTCGGAAGAAAATGCAAACGCAATCCGGGAGCTGCAGCAGAGCGGCGCAGAGTTTGTGATCTGCAGCGGCCGAGCATACTCCGGCGCCCACCCCATCGTAAGCGGAGCGGGCATCCACTGCAGCTATATCTGTCTGAGCGGGGCCATGATCTGCACAGAGGACGGAAAAGCCTGCACCTCCATCCCCCTCACCCCCGGAAATCTGGCGGATATCGACCGGATTCTGACAGACGCCGGAATCTTCATGGACATCATGACCTCCAACGGGGTCTACTGCACCTTCCCCCGCGAGGAACGGCTTCAGCGAATCTACCGGTTCTTTGACGACGGCTCCCTAGCCGCCGGACAGCCCTCTGCCGCGCTGGAGCAGGCGGTAAGCCGGTTCGCTTCCGCCTTCACCTTCGTCGGTTCCCTGGCCGATGTGCCCTCCGGGACCGTTATCTACAAGATCGGCAGCACCGAAATCCCCGCTGAAACCGTAATCCGCCTCAAAGAGCGCTTTTCGGCCTGCCCGGACATCGCCACCGCCTCCACCTTCCCCACGGACATCGAGCTGACCAACGTCCGCGCCCAGAAGGGACTGGCATTAAAAGCCTTCGCCAGGGAGCGCAGTATCCTCCCCGGAGAGATCATGGTCCTGGGCGACAGCGACAACGACCTATCCATGTTCACCCCGGAATTCGGCTGGACCGTCGCCATGGGCAACGCACAGGACTGTCTGAAAGCCGTGGCCAAATATGAGACGAAGAGCAACCGGGAGGACGGCGTAGCCTTTGCCATCCGCAAATACGCGCTGTAACGGCCCCTTTGCAGCCCGCACCGGATCTGTTCCAATTTATTTCCATTCTATCACAGGGGAATGATTATTTCAACGGCCGTAAAATCGGAAAAAGCCTGCGGGAACCACCCCACAGGCTTTTTCCATTCAAGGACCGGCGGCACGCCTACTGCGCGCTTTTGCCGTCCTCCAGCATCTTGATATCCATATCCTTCGGCAGCACCAGGCTTAAGAACACCGCCACCACAAACACCACCGCCACCACGTTGGCAGAGAACACCGACTGCACCAGAGGCGGGAAGATATCCCAGATTCCGATCTCGCTGGCCGTGGTAAAGCCGATGCCGATGGACAGGGACAGGGAGGCGATCACGATGTTTCGCTGTGAAAAGCCGCACTTGGCGATCATCTGGATTCCGGAAGTCAAAATGGAACCGAACATCATAATCGTACAGCCGCCCAGAACCGACTGGGGCAGGGACGCGAAAAAGTTTCCCACAGGCGGCAGCAGTCCGGCCAGAATCATACAGGCCGCTCCCGTCATGATCGTGAACCGGTTGACCACCTTTGTCATGGCGATCAGGCCCACATTCTGGGAGAAGGAGGTCACAGGCGGGCAGCCGAACAGGGTGGACATGGCCGAGGCATAACCGTCGCAGGCCAGGGACCCTGAAATCTCCTTGCCGGTGATCTCCCGGTTCAGGCCGCCGGACACCAGCGCCGAAGTATCTCCGATGGTCTCAGCCGCGGACACCAGGAAAATGATACAGGCCGAGATAATCGCTCCGGCGTGGAACTCCGGCATAAAGGGCAGAAGCTTTGGAAAGGCGATCACGCCGCCGGACATGATCAGGCTTAAATCCACCTTCCCCATGACAATGGCCAGCGCATAACCCACGATCAGTCCGGCCAGCACGGAGAGCTGCTTTAAATACCCTTTCGCAAAGATATTCCACAGCAGACAGGTGAGCAGTGTGACCGTGCCCAGGATCAGGTTCTGGGCGGAGCCGAAATCCTCCGCGTATCCGCCGCCGAAGGACCGCGTGCCCACCGTAAAGAGGGAAAAATCCGATGGCCGTCACCACCGAGGCCGCCACGATTGGCGTGATGATTTTGCGCCAGTATTTTGCCAGCAGACCCAGCGTTCCCTCGAAGAGGCCGCCCACCAGCACCGCTCCCACCACGGCCGGATAACCGTAGTTGGCGGCGATGGTGCTTAGCACGGTGACGAAGGTAAAGCTGACGCCCATGACTACCGGCAGCTTGGAACCGATTCTCCAGATCGGATACAGCTGAATCAGCGTGGCGATGCCCGCGACGAACATGGCGTTCTGAAGCAGAATCGCGGTCTGGGCCTGGCTCAGCGCAGGCTGGGCCGCACCGGCGATAATGGTGATCGGCGCCAGATTCGAGACGAACATGGCCAAGATGTGCTGGAGCCCGAAGGGAATCGCTTTCCCCAGCGGCACTCTGCCCTCCAGCCGGTAGATGTTATTGATACTGCAATTCGCATTGCTGTTCATGATTTACTACCCCCTGATTAAATTTTTATTGAATGCAATAAGACGCCGGCGCAGCCCACGGGCGGTTTTCGCCCGGCCCGCAGACCGAACCGGCAGACTTAAGCCCGCAGGCCCTGTCATTCCCCTCTTACGCCTCCTCCGGATGGCTGGTCCGGTAAACCTCCTCCACAATCCGCTCCATGGCGTTTAAGATATTCTCATACCCGGTGCACCGGCACAGATGGCCGGAAATCAGTTTCTTAAGCTCCTCCCGGTTGTACTTCTTGCCCGTTCCCACGATCTCCACCGCGCTCATGATCAGGCCCGGCGTACAGAATCCGCACTGTACCGCCGCCTCCTCGATAAAAGCCTTCTGGATGGGGGAAAGCTCCCCGTTCGGCCCCTTTAAGCCCTCCACGGTCATCACGCTCTTTCCGTCCGCCCACATGGTCAGATAGATGCAGCTGTCAATGGCTTCCCCGTTCACCAGAACGGTGCACGCGCCGCACTCCCCCACCTCGCAGCCCTTCTTCACGCTGGTCAGACCCAGACGGCTGCGCAGGGTGTCCAACAGGGACTCCCGCTCATCCACCGCCAGCTCCACTTCCTTGCCGTTAACTTTCATATGTACGATGTTAAGCATTGACCTCACCTCCCGCTTTTCTTACCGCCTCATAAAACGCGCGCTTTGCCAGCTCCTCGATGAGCTGTAAACGAAACTCCTTGGACGCTCTCCAGGAAGAACGCGGATTCACCTCGTCCAGAGCCGCCTTGGCAAATGCCGCCACGGCCTCCTGATCCGCCGCCGCGTTGCCCTTTAAGCCTTCCTCCGCCTTCCGGCAGCGCAGAGGCGTTGGGCCGGCCACTCCGTAGCCCAGGCGCACGTCCTCCACACGCGTTTTGTCCGCCGACAGCTTCACCCGCACCGCGCAGCCCAGGGTGGCGATCTCCATGGCCTTGCGCTTGCCGTACTTGATATAATGTCCGGCCCATCCCTCATAGCTCTCCCTGGGAATCAGGAAATACTTACAGACCTCGGTGCGTTCCCGCACGGTCCGGCCGGGTCCGGTGTAGAACTCGCAGACCGGAACCCTGCGCTCTCCCTCCGGTCCCTCCAGGACCGCCACTGCCTCCAGCGTCCACATGGTGGAGGCGGAGTCCGCCGAGGTTGCGCCGTTACAGATATTCCCGCCGATGGTGCCGGTGTTGCGGATCTGGGGTCCGCCCACCTGGTCCACCGCCTCCCCCAGCATGGGGATGTACTTCTGGATCAGCGGATCGTTGGTGATGTGGGAAAACGATGTGCCCGCGCCGATCCACAGATCGCCGTTTTCCAGCAGCTTCACGCCTTTGAGTTCCTGAAGATTGTGAATGGAAACCACGGAGCGGCCCGCATCCTTGCCCTCCCGCACCCGGATCAGCACGTCCGTACCGCCGCTTATGATCTCGGCATCCGGATCCTTCACAAGGGCGTTCACGGCGTCCGCAACGCTCTTTGCCTCGTAAAATGATTTGATGTCAAACATAGAACCTTCTCCTTATATCAGACCTTTTTCTTTGAATTTTGCAATCAGCCGCTGGGCTGTCATGGGTGTCATATTCATGTGTACGCCGGTGGCGTTTAAAATCGCGTTCCGGATGGCCGGGGCCACGGGAATGGCCGGCGGCTCTCCCAGGGATTTGTTTCCGTAAGGGCCGGTGGGATCATCCAGCTGGATAAACCGTACGTTCAGCTCCGGGGTATCCATGGCCGTGGGAATCTTGTAATCCAACAGGTTGTTGTTCAGGGTCTTTCCGGTCTTCTCATCCACCAGAAGCTCCTCCGAAAGCCCGTAACCCAGTCCCATGCTCATGCCGCCGTGAACCTGCGCAGCCGCGGTCTTGGGATTGATCAGCACGCCGGAGTCGTGGACGTTGACAATGTCCTTCACCGTCACCAGGCCAAGGGGCATATCCACCTCGACCTCCACGAAGCAGCAGCCGGAGGAGAAGGTGTTGTCCTTGCAGTGGTTGGTGACCTCCGCCGTGATGTGCACGGAGCGGTCCAGGGAATAGAAGGCGGTGTCCGCCACCACGGCCACGTCAAAGAGCACCGGATCCCCGCCGCTCACCACGACCTTGCTGTCCACAATGTCCAACATCTCCGCAGTCACGTCCTCGTCCGCTCCAAGCCCCAGAGCCTCGCGCAGCCTGCCCGCTGCCTCCTTCACCTGGTCCGCGTAAACGGTCTTTGACAGGTCGGTCAGGTCGTGATTCAGCATGTAGGCCGCGTATTCCAGAATCTTGCCGCGCAGCTCCTCCCCGCACTTTTTGCAGGCCATTCCGGAAACATAGGTCTGGCGGGAGGCGTAAGCGCCCGTGTCAAAGGGAGTGGTGTCCGTGTCCTGGGTGGACACGATATAAACCTTGTCAAAGGAAATGCCCGTGGTCTCGGAAGCCATCTGGGAGAACACGGTATCCGCGCCCTGTCCGATCTCGGTAGCGCCCATACACAGCTGCATGGAGCCGTCCTGGTTCAGCACCATCCGGGCGGAGCTGGTCTCCAGGGAGATGGGATGTACGCCCGTCTTATAACAGAAAATAGCCATACCCACGCCTTTTCGCACCGGGCCGGTCTGATTGCGGTATTGTTTCCACTTTTCATCCCAGCGGATATACGCTTTCCCCTCCTCGATGCACCGCTTCAAACCGTAGGAGTGGAAGGTGATCCCGTTGGCCGGATCCACAAACCCCTCCTCCATGCAGTTTTTCAGACGGAACTCGCAGGGATCCATGCCGATCCGGTCCGCCAGATCGTCGGTGAGGCATTCCGCAAACCAGACGGCCTGGGGGATGCCGTACCCCCTCATGGCTCCCGCGGTGGGCGACGAGGTGTAAACGGTCCAGCAGTCCACCTCGCAGCCAAGCTCATCCCGGTACAGGTCCTTGAACACGTTGCCGCAGTTGGCGCAGATCGCGTGGCCGTGGGAGGCGTAAGCGCCGTTGTTGGCGAACGCATCGATCTTCCTGGCCAGTATGCGCCCGTCCTTTGTCATCAGGCCCTTACATTTTCCCTTGATGGCATGGCGGGTGCGGGTGCCGGAAATGGTCTCCTCGCGGCTGATTTCCAGCCGGACGGGCCGTCCGCCCACGGACATGCTCAAAAAGGCGTTCAGGGGCTCGTAGAGCACATCCTGCTTGTTTCCGAAGCCGCCGCCTATGTAGGGTTTAATGATGCGGACCTGGCCCACCGGAATCCCCAAAGCCTGGGCCGTGCAGCGCCGGACAATGTGCGGAATCTGGGTGGAACACACCACGGTAACCTTTCCGTTGGTATCCACATACGCCCAGGAAACCGGCAGTTCAATGTGGCAGTGGGAGATGCGGGGCGTATCGTACTCCTCCTCCACCGCAATCAACTCCTCGCCCGGGTACAACTCTCTGGCCGCCAGAATTCCCTTATCAAAGGTAAAATCGCTGTCCCCCATGGTCATATGGGAGTGTACGATCACGTTGTCCTTCCTCAGATCCGGGTGCAGCGGTGTAGCCCCCTCCGCCATAGCCGCCTCCACGGTGACGATGGGCTCATACTCCTCGTACTCCACCTTGATCAGCCTGGCCGCCTGGGCCGCCGCCACCTCGTTCTCCGCCACCACGGCCGCGATGTCGTCCCCGTACAGACGGACGCGCTCGTTCAAAACCCGCCGGTCGCAAATGTCCTGGTGCTTCGACTCCACGCTCCACGGATGGCCCGCGGTCGGGAACTGGCAGTCCGGAGCGTCAAAGCAGGTGACGATCTTCACTACCCCCGGCACCTTCATGGCCTCGGTCAGGTCAAAGCTCTTGACCCGGCCGTTGGCGATGGTGGCGTGCACCACCTTTCCGTGGAGAATGTCCCTCGGTTCCAAATCCGCGGTGTACTTCGCTTCTCCGGTCACTTTGCCGTAAGCGTCGACCCGTTTCAATTCCTGGCCTACAATCTTCATTCTATGCTTCCTCCTTGCCTGATTTGCCGTCACTTCATGTTCCCGCAGCCAGCCCCGGCGCGGCCGCCAAAGCGGTCCGCTCCCAATCAAAAAGTCCGCCCGTCCCCGCTTCCGATCATCTCTTCTGCAAGTCCGGCAGACTCTTCCCATACCGCATTTTTCCCGATGCGCCGTTCATTTTCAGCGTTCAATGGAACGAAAAAAAGAGCTGGCTACATAAACTATGTAGTCAACTCTTTTCGGTAGTTGGTAGAGACTCTGGGCCAATCCCCAGGATATACATATTGGTAAACGACTTATTAAGTTGTTACTATTATAACGCCTAAAAATTAATTAGTCCACTAGCAAATATCTCAAAATTTTTTAGCTTTTTTGTGCACTATTTACAAATCTTTCCGGTGCAAACTCAGCATTTTCACAATATTCCCCGTGATCTCACTCCGCGCACCCGCTTCGCTCCTGCCCGCGCATCAGCTCCAGGAACTCTTTCTCCGGCAGTGGACGGGAGTAATAGTAGCCCTGAATCTTGTCCGTGCCCAGCTCCGCCATTATCCGGCGCTGCCCCTCATTCTCAACGCCCTCCGTGATGGTCTCCACCCCGATGGAGTGAAAGCACCTGACAATCGCTTCCACCAGAATCCGGTTCTTCTCGTTTCCGATGCCGTCCACCAGGCTCTTGTCCAGCTTGATGCACTCAAAGGGCAGGGTCAGCACATAGGACAGGCTGGAGTACCCGGTGCCGAAGTCGTCCAGATAAAAGCCGAAGCCCGAGCGGGTCAGCTGGTTCATGACGGCCAGCACCCGCTTTGTGTCCTCCGCGATAATCCGCTCCGTGATCTCGATCTTAAGCCGCTCCGGCCGCACCCCGTAGCGCTGGGTCAGCGCGATTATGCGCGGCACCATATCAACTTCCAGAAATTGTAAAATCGAAAAATTGATGGACAGCGAGCCGCTATAATCCGGGTGGTCCCGGATAAACCGGCAGGCCATTTCAATCACCATCCAGCTGAGGCCGTTGATCAGCCCCCGCTTCTCCGCCAGCGGGATAAACTCCGCCGGGGACACGTTGCTGCCGTTCTCGTCCTTTAAGCGCAGCAGCGCCTCACAGCTGTCAAACTTCCCCTTGGCGCAGTTGTAGACGGGCTGGAAATCCAGATAGAACCGCTCTGCTTCCATCCCCCGCTTGATTAATTCCACCAGCTGGTTCTGCCGGCGGAAGGCCAGGTACATCTCCCGGGAGAAATACAGGCACTGCCCGCCTCCCCGCTCCTTGCAGATTCCGATGGCGTAGTCCAGGCAGGCGCTCAATCCTCCCACATCCTCCATCTCATAATACTGGTCGATATAGGCCATGCTCACCGGCAGCCGGCAGCGATACCCCTCGTAGATCCACACGCGCTCAAACCGCTCCCGGACCGCCGCCAGATAGCGGTCAAACTCCTGCTGGGGAATTCCTCCAAAAATAATCCCAAATCGTACGCCCGCGTACCGGCACACCGTGGCCTCTTTGCTGGCCTCCCTGATATATTCCGCAATCTGCCGCAAGAACGCGTCCCCCACCCGGGTGCCGTACTTCTCGTTCACCATTTTGAACTGGTGCACGCTGATGATCACGGTCTTAAAGGGCTGCCGCTCCTGGCGCCGCTGTTCCATCTGGTCGTAAAATACTTCCCGCGTAAACAGGCCCGTCAGATCGTCGGTGTGGATCTTCTGGCTCTGGAAGCTGATAAAGAGGATCAGCAGGGAAACGGCCATCACGGTCCCGGACATGATCATCTCCGGGTACATTCCCTGAAAGGTTCCCAGAAACAGGGCGATCACCGGCGCCAGCTTCATGACCTGGCGCATGGAACGTTCCACATACCGGCGCTGCCGCACAAAGCAGACCAGCACCATCAGCCAGTAGATCAGAAACAGGACGTAAATCAGCCGGTTGCCGGGCCCTCTGACGTAGGACCCATCCGCTCCGAGGGTGAAAATGATCCCGGTGCGCATGTTGAACGCCGCTACGGCCAGGTACAGGATCAAAAGTCCGCCCGAGACCTTCTCCGCCCGGTAGTAGCAGCGCTTGTCCGCGCTGTTTCTATGGATCAGCAACAGGTAATACCGCGCCATAAGAAATTCCACCGCGGCCATGGAGACAAAGTACGAAATGTTCAACAGATACAAAAGCCAGTACGGCGCCATCCCCGGCCGTCCCATCAGCCAGATGGCGGCGATATTGATGACGATCGAGCAGAATGAGGCGGACAGGCATTCATAATACAGAGCGTTCTGCTGTTCCACATGAGTTACGCGCTCCCTGGAGTACAGAGCCAATATCAGAATAATAATACACGCGATATACTCTCCCTCAAACGACCAATGCATCATGATGTCCCCCTCTTATGTTTCCGCTGTCTTACCACTTCCCTATTATACCGTAAAGCGGCAGATCTTGACAACAATAATGATTCCCATCATCCCGTTTTTTTCAGAATGAATTTTTTTAAAATTTTTTCAAAAAACTATAGACAAACCCAAAAACATATGGTATTATAAACGAGCTGTCGGAGATGAGACAGCAAAACAAAGGCCTGATGGTCAAGCGGCTAAGACGACGCCCTCTCACGGCGTAAACCCGGGTTCGATTCCCGGTCAGGTCATAAAGGAAAACAATCGGTATCTGCCGGTTGTTTTTTTATTGTCCAAAACCCTTCCATTTCTTCCATGTATGAAATTGTTAATAACTCCCAATACTAATCCCATGCAAACTATCATAAAACGCAGAAGGGAAAATGTATTATGAGCAAAAATTCAAGATACTGGGCCATTGGGGCCATCGTCGTGCTGGCGCTGCTGCTGATCTGGATCATGTTCTCAGCAGGCAATCCGGGAAGCTCCGGACAGGATTCCACCGCCGAATCCACCGCTTCCTCCTCCGGCGCGTCCGAAAGCGCAAGCTCTGCCGCGGAGGACACCTCCGAATCCGCAGACAGCCACAGCGGCCACAACATGGACGGCCACAGCGCTTCGGCTGACCAGAACTTAAAAAGCTACCTGGCGGACCAGGACCGGCAGATGGATCAGATGATGACCGGCATGCAGGGAATCCCCCAGTCCGGCAGCGCCTCCGTGGACTTTCTCACCGGGATGATCCCCCACCACCAGGCCGCCGTGGATATGGCGGAGTCCTATCTCAAATACGGCGGTGAAAACAAGGAGTTAAAGGAGCTGGCTGAAAATATCATCGAGGTCCAGCGGGAAGAGATCGATCAGATGGAAAAAATGGCCGGCAGCCTGAAGGAAAAGGGTACCCACAACGAGGACCAGGCTAAGGCTTACCGCCAGGAGTACGACAAGATGTTTGAGGACGGCGCTCATGGCCACCACATGCCCGATTCCAGCCCGGCCACCGTGGACGAGGCCTTTGCCGAGGGTATGATGATGCACCACCAGATGGCCGTGGACATGGCCCGGTCCATCCTTGAGTACACGGACAACGAGGAGGTCACCCAGTTGGCCAACGCCATCGTCGAGCAGCAGGAGGTGGAGATCTCCCAGATGAAGGGAATTCTGGAAGGCCTACAGCAGGGGCAGCCGGAGTCAGCCTCCGAATCCCGGCCTGCCGGGCAATAAGACCGCAGCTCCGCGGCAGCCTGTCCTTTCATACAACTGAACACAGACAAAAATCCCCCGGCGCGAAGGTCTGCCCTTCTGCTTCCGGGGGATTATGACGGACGGCCGTTTCCGTCTGTATTATGCTTCCGGTTTCCGGTTGACGAATTGACAGTATACATACACATTCTGAATCTTCTTTGCCTCCACTCCCTCAACTTCAATGATTGGCTGTGTCTCCGACGGTGTCACATAAAGCTTGAATACGATAGCGTCCTGGTTGGGCCGCATGTTCCGGATACTCTTGTACGGATAATGCCGGCTGCTGATGCCCAGATGCTCAAAAATGATGGACTCGATGGCCGGGTTGGTGAATCCGCAGATCACATCGTCCCCGTACAGCTCCAGAATCGATCTCGCCTCCTCGAAGCTCAGATTCGTGCACTTGTACTCGCCCTGGTTCATCGCAGTCATCACGCTGCTGTTGTCCAGAAGCAAAAGCGGCAGATCACTCTTTCTTGTCATCTCGTTTCCTCCTTCCTTAACCAAAGCATACTAAATTTGTAATATAAAGTCAATATTTTTGTGCAAAACAAACAATTAACAAGCCTGTCAATCCTTAGACGAGGCGAATCGCCCCGCCCGCGGACCGGCAGGCTTAAAATATGCGGCTCAATACAGATTTTTCACCTTAAAATCCTTCTCCAGCTCCCGGCGCTGGTCCTTCTTGGCCAGGTCCGCCCGCTTGTCGTAGAGCTTCTTGCCCCGGGCCAATCCGATCTCCACCTTCACCAGGCTGCCCTTAAAATACACCTGCAGCGGCACCAGGGTATAGCCCTTCTGGGTGATCTTGCCGTTAAGCTTCATGATCTCGCTGCGGTGAAGTAAGAGCTTTCGCACCCGCAGCGGGTCCTTGTTGAAGATATTGCCCTTCTCGTAGGGGCTGATGTGCATGCCGTAGATGAACACCTCGCCCTTGTCGATCTTCACAAAGGCTTCCTTGACGCTGCACTTGCCCATGCGGATGGACTTCACCTCCGTGCCGAACAGCTCGATGCCCGCTTCGAATTTATCGTCGATAAAATAGTCGTGGTAGGCCTTCTTGTTGTTGGCCACCAGCTTGATACTTTCCTTCCCCATTGTATCCTTCCTCCTTACCTGTCCGAACCTGTCAACGCACCCTCATCCCGGCTCAGCAGAAAATCCACGGTTCTGGTCAGCTTATCCGCCCCGGATACCTCCACGCGAATGGGCTGGCCCAGCTTGTAGGTTTTCTTCGTCAGCTCGCCGGTCAGTTGGTAATTGTGTTCGTCGAATATATAGTAATCGTCCCGCAGCTCGCCGATGCGGACCAGCCCTTCCACTGTGTTGGGCAGCTCCACATAAAGGCCCCAATTCGTCACGCCGGAGATCACGCCGTCAAAGCTCTGTCCGATAAACCGGGACATGTACTCGCATTTCTTCAGCTTGCCGGTCTCCCGCTCCGCCTCGTCGGCGCGCCGCTCCAGAGCCGAGGTCTGGGCGGCCACACCGGGCAGAATCTGTCCGTAGTGTTCCTCCCGCCGCTCTTTCACACCGCCCTTTAAGCTTTCCTTGATGATCCGGTGAATCTGTAAATCCGGGTAACGGCGGATGGGCGACGTGAAATGGGTGTAGTACCGGGTGGAGAGGCCGAAGTGGCCCATGCAGTCCGTGGTATACTTGGCCTGCTTCATGGAGCGCAGGGTGAGTCTGGTGAGCAGCGCCGCCTCCGGACTGCCCTCGATCTGATCCAAAAGCTTCTGCAGCTCCTTGGGATGAATCTCGCCCTGCTGCATCTTCACATGGTAACCGAAGTTGTTGATAAAGGCGGCCAGCTGCTTCATCTTCTCCGGGTCGGGCTTGTCGTGGCTGCGGTACAGGAAGGGCAGCCCCTGCCAGTAATAGTCCTCCGCCACGGTCTCGTTGGCGATGAGCATGAAATCCTCGATGATCCGCGTGGCCGCGTTCCGCTCATAGGGCCGTATCTCCAGGGGCTTCCCCTGGGGGTCTAACAGAATTTTGCTCTCCGGGAAATCAAAGTCGATGGCTCCTCTGGCCTTGCGCTTCTCCCGCAAAATACCGGACAGGTCCTTCATGGCGTCGAACATGGGCACAAACTCCTCATACCCCGCCATCACCGCCTGATCCCGGTCCGTAACCACCGCGTTCACCGCCGTGTAGGTCATCCGGCGGTCCACCCGGATCAGCGTCTCCGCGATCCGATGATCCGTCACATTTCCCTTGGAGTCGATCTCCATCAGACAGCTGAGGGCCAGCCGGTCCGTTCCGGCGTTTAAGGAGCAGATTCCGTTGGACAGCTTGTGGGGCAGCATAGGGATCACCCGGTCCACCAGGTACACGCTGGTGCCCCTGCGCAGTGCTTCGGCGTCCAGCGCCGTGTTCTCGGCCACATAGTGGCTCACATCCGCGATGTGAACGCCCAGCAGCCAGGTTCCATCCCCCCGGCGGCAGATGGTTACCGCGTCGTCCAGGTCCTTGGCGTCCTCCCCGTCGATGGTCACCGTCTGCAGGGCCCGCAGGTCCAGGCGGCCCGCCAGGTCCCCACCCCATTCGGAATGGCTCTGCAGGTCGTCCAGCCCATATTCCGCGCCGTAACTGCGGGCCGTGGGCGTTTCCGGCACATACACCTCATCCGGCGCCAGTCCCACCTGCTCCATCACTTCCTCCGGAAATTCCTCCGGCAGGCCGTAGGCCCGCACAATGGAGAGGATATCCGTGCCCGGATCGTTGATGTGGCCCAGAATCTCCACGATCTCACCCTCCGGCTTTTTACTTTTGCCGCCGAAATCCGTCAGCCTGGCCACCACCTTATGGCCGGTGACCGCGCCCATATCCTTCCCCTCGGGGATAAAAACGTCCGCCGCGATCTTCTGGTTGTCGGGGATCACAAAACCGAAGTTCTTGTTCTTCTGGTAGTAGCCGATCACCTCCTGGTTGGCGTGCTCCAGCACCCGGATCACGGTTCCCTCGGCGCGACGGCCGTCGCGCCCTTCGCCCTCCACCACAATCTGCACCCGGTCGCCGTTTAAGGCCTGACCGGTGCGGTCCTCGGGGATGAACACGTCACGGTCCATTCCCTCCACGGTCACAAAGCCGAAGCCCTTGGGATGCCCGGAAAAAATTCCATTCACGGAAAATGTCTCCGGCTTGCCGTATTTCCCCTTCTTTGACAATCCCGCCTTTCCCTCCGCCACCAGATAGTCCAGCACTTCCTTTAACTCATCCCGCTGGGACTTGGGCAGGTTTAACAGTATGGCGATCTCCTTTGCCTTCATCGGCACATACGCCTTGTCGTTCATCAGATCCATCAGAATCTGCGCCCGCTCTTTTAATTGCGATTCTTCCATTTTCCCTCTTTCCTGGCCGCCTCCGAACGCCGGGCGCACCCCGGCCGCAGCCGCGGCCCCGATTCATTTCCCCGGGCGCAAGTATCCGCAGACAGCACATGCAGCCCATTGCCTCCGGGAAAAACAAAACACCCTAATGTAAATTACAAAAGGGTGTCTATCGCTTTCGTTTCTGTTCTGATTTATGCTCCCTGGGACTTCAAAATCACGTTCATCGCAATGGTAATCAGCATGAACGCAATAGCGCCGTACTTGGTAAACTTCTCCAGAGCGCCTTCCATGGAACGGCCCTTGTTCTTGCCCCAATAGCTGTCGGCAATGCCACCCAGCGCGCCCAGACCCTGGGACTTGCCCTCCTGCATCAGAATCACTGCAGATATTGCAACACCGAGAATTACATATATAACTGATAAAATTATCTCCGCAACCGCCACTTTGATACACCTCTTTCATTTTCTATGGTCATAAACATAAATAATATATCATACTTTGTCCCGGATTACAACCATTTTTCCGCTAAAATGCGGAGAAATTGTAACAGTTCGCAACAGTCCAGACGGCTCATCTTCTTGACCGGAAAAGACCGGTCAAGAAGCATCGGATGTCCATCCGATGTGAAAATTGGCGCGGGAAGCCGCTTACAAGCGAGCTTGACGCGG
>OBXQ01000178.1_pt1 | contig 50306 bp, 58 predicted proteins | sample 1476641 | NCBI WGS metagenome assembly OBXQ01 (sample SAMEA2580174, study PRJEB22360) | human gut metagenome | biome: human gut; feature: human-associated habitat; material: faeces | place: Denmark | collected 2008/2010
CAATCACCGACCACGAAAATGTTTAGCTTACAGAACTGCTTATGAAGCTCTAGTGAATGAGTACGAGTAAACGTTGCACTTTTTATTGCAATTTATCATAGATTAAAAAATTATGTAACTTTTTACAAAAATCTATTGACTTTTTGTTTGGAACACTGTATAATTACAATTGTAAACGGAAAGGAATAAAATCCGTTACATTCGCTCAAACAAGATGAAATTCTTAGCTACGCTCAGTTAAAGTGATTTCATCTCTATTTTGGGAGAGGTTTAAAATTATGTAAAATATTGGCTGCCTTTTATAAATATAAATCCAAAAGATAGAGTTGCTCACTTTGTCTTATATTTTAAGCAGTTGCAAAAATTATGTAAAATAACAAATGAGGTACAGATATGAATAACAACTACAACAACTTTGATAATATGGATAATCTTTTCAATCAATTGATGGGAAGAATGGGCGGTTTTAATAGTGAAAATCGGCGTTATCTCATCAATGGACGTGAAGTAACACCAGAAGAATTTGCACAATACCGAGCAACGGGGAAACTGCCGAAACAAGCGGTAGAAAATCAAAATCCGCAAATGCAGGGACAAACAGGTGCTCCAAAACAAGATGGCATTTTAGCAAAATTGGGTCGCAATTTGACAGAAGAAGCGCGGCAAGATATGTTAGATCCCGTTATTGGGCGCAATAAGGAAATTCAAGAAACAGCTGAAATTCTGTCTCGTCGGACGAAGAATAATCCAGTGCTAGTCGGAGATGCTGGGGTTGGTAAGACCGCAGTTGTCGAAGGTTTGGCGCAAGCGATTGTCAACGGCGATGTCCCTGCTGCTATTAAAAATAAGGAAATTATTTCTGTAGATATTTCTGGATTAGAAGCAGGTACGCAATATCGAGGTAGCTTTGAAGAAAATATTCAAAATTTGGTGTCTGAAGTGAAAGAAGCCGGCAATGTCATTCTCTTCTTTGATGAAATTCATCAAATCCTTGGTGCTGGAAGCACAGGTGGAGACAGCGGCTCTAAAGGTTTGGCAGACATTTTGAAACCAGCTCTTTCTCGTGGGGATTTAACTGTGATTGGTGCGACGACGCAAGATGAATACCGCAATACCATTTTGAAAAATGCGGCTTTGGCTCGCCGTTTCAATGAAGTAAAAGTAAATGCTCCGTCTGCAGAGGATACTTATAAGATTTTGCAAGGAATTCTTGATTTGTACGAAAAACACCACAATGTTATCTTGCCAGATGAAGTGTTAAAAGCGGCTGTGGATTATTCGATTCAATATATTCCGCAACGCAGTTTGCCAGATAAAGCAATTGACCTAGTAGATGTGACAGCGGCTCACTTAGCAGCTCAACACCCCGTTACAGATGTGCATGCAGTAGAACGTGAAATCGCAGAGCAAAAGGCCAAACAAGAAGCTGCTGTTGAAAAAGAAGATTTTGAAACGGCTTTGAATGCCAAGATGCGCATTGAAGAGCTGGAAAAGAAAATTGAAAATCATACGGAAGATATGAAAGTGACAGCGACTGTCAATGATGTGGCAGAGTCTGTAGAACGCATGACGGGTATTCCTGTTTCTCAAATGGGCAGCAGCGATATTGAGCGCTTGAAAGAGATGAATGCGCGCTTAAAGACCAAAGTCATTGGACAAAATGAAGCGGTTGAAGCGGTGGCACGTGCTATTCGGAGAAATCGTGCAGGTTTTGATGAAGGCAATCGTCCAATTGGTAGCTTCCTCTTTGTCGGACCAACTGGGGTCGGAAAAACAGAGCTAGCAAAACAATTAGCGCTTGATATGTTCGGTACAAAAGACGCGATTATTCGTTTGGATATGTCTGAATACTCTGACCGCACGGCTGTGTCGAAGTTGATTGGTACAACAGCTGGCTATGTGGGCTACGACGACAATAGCAATACATTGACAGAACGTGTTCGTCGCAATCCATACTCGATCATTTTGCTGGACGAAATCGAAAAAGCTGATCCGCAAGTCATCACGCTGTTATTGCAAGTCTTGGACGATGGACGTTTGACAGACGGTCAAGGAAATACTGTCAACTTTAAGAATACAGTTATTATCGCTACTTCTAACGCAGGATTTGGCTATGAAAGCTTTACGGGCGATGAAGAAAAGGATATGAAAATTATGGATCGGTTGAAACCATACTTCCGTCCAGAATTCTTGAACCGTTTCAATGCAGTCATTGAATTCTCTCATCTTGGTAAAGAAGATTTAGCTGAAATCGTCGACTTGATGTTGGATGAAGTCAACCAAACGCTTGCTAAGAAAGACATCACGTTAACAGTAACAGATGCAGCCAAACATTATCTAGCAGAAGAGGGGTATGATGAAGTCATGGGTGTTCGTCCGCTTCGCCGTGTGATTGAACAACAAATCCGTGACAAAGTAACAGATTATCATCTGGATCATCTGGATGTGAAACATCTTTTGGCAGATCTTAAAGATGATGAATTAGTCATTGAGGAAACAACAGATAGTCAAGTTGAAAAATAAATTTCATTATTCAAACGCTGAGAAATTTCTCGGCGTTTTTGGCTCCCATATTTTTCGCAGTCCAAGAGTGAACAGTTGCTTGTGTAATTCTTGGTCTTTTTGTTACCGCTTACATGGTTTATAATAGGCCTATAAAGAACAAATAAAATAGAAAAAAGGAGAGTTAAAATGAACATCATTTTAAACATTCTGAACTGGTTCTCGCAAAATATTTTGCAGAATCCGGCCTTCTTTGTAGGTCTCTTGGTTCTCATTGGCTATGCGTTATTGAAAAAACCAGCGCATGATGTCTATGCTGGTTTCATCAAAGCGACAGTTGGTTATATGCTGTTGAACGTTGGTGCTGGAGGTTTGGTAACAACTTTCCGTCCGATTTTGGCGGCTTTGAACTTTAAGTTTAAGATTGGTGCGGCGGTTATTGACCCATACTTTGGATTAACAGCGGCAAATACAAAGATTGCAGAAGAATTTCCAAACTTTGTCGGAGCAGCAACAACAGCACTTTTGATTGGTTTTGGTGTCAATATCCTGCTCGTTGCTCTTCGGAAAATTACGAAAGTGCGGACGCTGTTCATTACAGGTCATATCATGGTGCAACAAGCAGCAACCGTTTCATTGATGGTTCTTCTCCTTGTTCCTCAATTGCGTAATAGCTGGGGCGTGCTGGCAATCGGTGTCATCTGTGGACTTTACTGGGCAGTCAGCTCCAATATGACAGTAGAAGCAACACAGCGTTTAACTGGTGGCGGTGGTTTTGCGATTGGTCACCAACAACAATTTGCGATTTGGTTTGTGGATAAAGTTGCAGACAAATTTGGCAAGAAAGAAGAAAATCTTGACAATTTGAAGTTGCCAAAATTATTGTCTATTTTCCATGATACAGTGGTTGCTTCGGCGACGTTGATGTTGGTTTTCTTTGGAGCTATTCTCTTAATCTTGGGTCCAGATATCATGTCAAATGCAAAAGTCATTACATCAGGTACAGTTTACAACCCTGCTAAGCAAGATTTTTACATGTATATCATTCAAACAGCCTTTACTTTCTCAGTTTATCTCTTTGTCTTGATGCAAGGGGTGCGGATGTTTGTAGCAGAATTGACCAATGCCTTCCAAGGTATCTCTAACAAATTGCTTCCTGGTTCATTCCCAGCTGTGGACGTTGCAGCTTCTTACGGTTTTGGTTCACCAAATGCAGTGCTTTCAGGCTTTGCTTTCGGTTTGATTGGACAATTGATTACCATTATGCTCTTGATTGTCTTTAAGAATCCAATTCTGATTATTACCGGTTTCGTTCCAGTATTCTTTGACAATGCAGCGATTGCAGTTTATGCGGATAAGCGTGGTGGCTGGAAAGCTGCGGTTATCTTGTCCTTTATCTCAGGTGTGCTGCAAGTAGCGCTCGGTGCTCTCTGTGTGGCACTGCTCGGTCTTGCTTCTTACGGCGGTTACCATGGAAATATTGACTTTGAATTCCCATGGCTTGGATTTGGCTATCTTTTCAAATACCTTGGTATTGCTGGTTACATTCTTGTCTGTGTGTTCTTGCTGGCTATTCCGCAACTTCAATTTGCCAAAGCAAAAGACAAGGAAGCATACTACCGTGGTGATGTTCAAGCAGAAGAAGAATAAAAATAGATTTAAATATTGGAGGAAAATAATATGGTTAAGGTATTAACAGCGTGCGGAAATGGCATGGGTTCATCTATGGTGATTAAGATGAAAGTAGAAAATGCTCTACGTAAACTTGGGCAAACAGATTTCACGGTCAATTCTTGCAGTGTGGGCGAAGCTAAAAGTTTAGCTTCTGGTTATGATATCGTCATTGCCTCTCTTCATTTGATTCATGAATTGGACGGACGGACAAATGGCAAATTGATTGGTCTAGATAATCTGATGGACGACAAAGAAATTACTGAAAAACTATCACAGGTATTGGAATGATGCGGCTAGAGGTTTGTCTCAGCCTCGTCGCTTAAGAAATTGATATAGAGGCTTTGGACGCTTGTCCAAGCCTCATTCGCTTAAAAGGATAGGTGAAACTGAAAGCATAGGAAAATTGAAGTCTGTTGTACTTTTAAAGTAGCAGAGGATTTCTCTTTGCCAATCCGTTTTGAGTTTCCATTTCCTACGAAAGGAAGAAGCCATGAATTTAAAGCAAGCATTGATTGAAAACAAATCTATTCGTTTAGGGCTTTCTGCTTCAACTTGGCAAGAAGCGGTCAAACTTTCTGTTGACCCTTTGATTGAAAGCGGAGCTGTTAAGCCTGAATATTATGATGCAATCATCGAATCCACAGAAGGATATGGTCCTTATTATATTTTGATGCCGGGTATGGCGATGCCACATGCTCGTCCAGAGGCTGGTGTACAAAAAGATGCCTTCTCTTTGGTGACTTTGAAAGAACCTGTAACTTTCTCAGACGGGAAAGGTGTGAGTGTCTTGTTGGCTCTTGCGGCAACGAGTTCAAAAATTCATACGAGTGTCGCCATTCCGCAGATTATTGCCCTCTTCGAATTGGAAAATTCTATTGATCGTTTGTTAGCTTGTCAAACAGAAGCAGAAGTTCTAGCTTTGATTGATGAGTCAAAAAATAGTCCTTATTTAGAAGGATTGGATTTAGATAGTTAGTAAATGGTTGTGTTTCAATCCATTAGAAAAGAATAGAAGGAGAGAAAATTATGTCAAAACGTCTTCCAAATTTACAAGTTGCACTAGATCATTCAGACTTGCAAGGAGCTATTAAAGCAGCTGTGTCGGTCGGTCATGAAGTGGATGTCATTGAAGCAGGAACGGTTTGTCTCTTGCAAGTCGGTAGTGAGCTGGTAGAAGTGCTGCGCAGTTTATTTCCTGATAAAATCATCGTAGCTGACACTAAATGTGCTGACGCTGGCGGGACAGTTGCTAAAAATAATGCCGTACGCGGTGCGGATTGGATGACTTGCATTTGTTGTGCGACGATTCCAACCATGAAAGCAGCCCTGAAAGCTATACAAGAAGAACGCGGTGAACGCGGTGAAATTCAGATTGAACTCTACGGTGATTGGACTTATGAGCAAGCTCAGATTTGGTTAGATGCTGGTATCTCGCAAGCCATTTATCACCAATCACGCGATGCCCTTCTTGCCGGCGAAACTTGGGGTGAAAAAGATCTCAATAAAGTTAAGAAATTGATTGAAATGGGTTTCCGTGTGTCTGTGACAGGTGGTTTGAATGTGGATACACTCAAACTCTTTGAAGGAGTGGATGTCTTTACCTTTATTGCTGGACGCGGAATAACAGAAGCTGAAAACCCAGCAGCAGCAGCGTGTGCTTTCAAAGACGAAATCAAGCGAATATGGGGGTAAGTCATGGCACGTCCAATTGGAATTTATGAAAAGGCGACACCGAAGCATTTTTCTTGGCAAGAACGGTTAGAATTTGCCAAAGAAATGGACTTTGATTTTGTGGAAATGTCGGTTGATGAAAGCGATGCTCGGTTGGCGCGTCTCACTTGGTCCAAAGAAGAACGCCTAGAGCTTGTCAAAGCCATCTATGATACAGGTGTGCGGATTCCAAGCATTTGTTTTAGCGGACATCGGCGCTATCCATTAGGCTCGAACGATCCTGAGCTAGAAGCAAAATCACTTGAAACGGTGAAACAATGTATTGAGTTAGCGCAAGATTTGGGTGTGCGAGTTATTCAATTAGCCGGCTATGATGTTTATTATGAAGAAAAATCACCTGAAACACGCGTTCGTTTCTTAAAAAATCTGCGACGAGCATGTGATTGGGCTGAGCAGGCGCAGGTCATGCTGGCGATTGAAATTATGGATGACCCATTTATCAACAGCATTGAAAAATATCTGGCTGTGGCAAAAGAAATCAATTCGCCTTATCTCTTTGTCTATCCAGATACAGGTAATGTTTCTGCTTGGCATAATGACCTCTGGAGTGAATTTTACCTTGGTCATCAGGCAATTGCTGCGCTGCACTTAAAAGATACCTATGCCGTGACGGAGCATTCTAAAGGGCAATTTCGAGATGTACCTTTTGGCAAAGGTTGTGTCAATTGGGAAGAAATGTTTGCCGTTTTGAAAAAAACCAACTACCAAGGACCGTTTTTGATTGAAATGTGGTCTGAAAATTGTGAAACGGTGGAAGAAACCAAAGCAGCTATCAAAGAAGCGCAGGATTTCCTTTATCCACTCATTGAGAAAGCGGGGTTATGAGAATGTTAGTACCAGAATTACGAGAACGTGTCTATAAAGCCAATATGGAGCTTCCAGAGCATGGTTTGGTGAAATTTACTTGGGGAAATGTTTCGGCGATTGACCGCGAGAAAGGCTTGATTGCCATTAAACCTTCTGGTGTGGCGTATGAAAAATTATCTCCAGAAAATATGGTTGTGACTGATTTGGACGGTAATATTGTCGAAGGAGACCTGAATCCGTCGTCAGATTTGCCGACGCATGTGGAACTGTACAAAGCATTTCCAGAAGTGGGTGGCATTGTTCATACGCACTCGACAGAAGGAGTGGCTTGGGCGCAAGCAGGACGTGATATTCCTTGTTATGGCACCACGCACGCTGATACTTTCTACGGTTCAATTCCATGCGCTCGTGCCTTGACACCAGAGGAAATCAATGGCGAGTACGAAAAAGAAACTGGGAAAGTCATTATTGAAGAATTTGCCAAGCGTGGCTTAGATCCGCTCGCAGTAGCAGGTGTAACCGTCCGCAACCACGGACCATTTGCTTGGGGCAAGGACGAAAAGTCTGCTGTTTATAATGCAGTTGTTCTGGAAGAATCCGCTCGTATGGCACGCTACACAGAAGCTATCAATCCAGAAGTGGCAGAAGTGCCGCAAGATCTCAAAGACAAGCATTACCTGCGAAAACACGGAAAGAATGCTTACTACGGACAGAAAAAGTAAGAACGACGATAAGAAATCTATCAAGGGGTGGAACGATTACTATGATTCAGAGTGTCATGGTTGGCAGTTCCACACCCTGCTTTTCTCATTCTGCTTCCGCAACAAACTCAAAGATAAGCAAAATAACAGATGGACTCGTTTCAATCTCGTAGGAAGATGTGTGAAAAGATGTTATAATAATTTACAGTCCCTTTCAAGGAGTAAATGATGATACTATTGGACCAGACAAGTTGTGACTTACTAAGATACCTCATTCAGCTGAAAGAGCCAGAAACGATTATGACGATTTCACGGGCAACCAATCAATCGCGGAGGAAGATTTATTATCATTTGGAAAAAATCAATGACGCTTTGGCAGAGGTTGGTGAAATGATTAGCAGTCGTCCGAGGGTAGGGATTGTCTTAACTGCACAGCAAAAAGAATTATGCCAATCCTTGCTGGAAGGAGTCGATTCTTATAGTTATGTCATGAACATGACCGAGCGCATGCAGTTGACTGTTCTGTATATTTGTGTTGCAAACAAGCGTGTGACCATTGAAAAACTGATGGAATTGACAGAAGTATCCCGCAATACGGTTCTCAACGATTTGAATGAAATCCGCAATCAGTTAGCTTCGGAGCAGTATCAAGTCAATCTCACTTCCACGAAAGCGCAAGGATATTTTTTAAAGTGTCATCCGCTCAATAAAATCCAATATGTTCATTCTCTCTTGTATCACATTTTTGTAGAGGGAAATCATAGTTTTGTGATGATTTTGACAGAAAAGATAAAAGCATTTATCGGAGAAGATTTACTTTTGTCCGATGATTTACAGGATTTTCTCAATCAAATAGTGCAAGATGTGGAGCAGAATTTGGGCAAGAAAATCAATCGACATGAAATCAAGTTCATGCTGCAAGTTTTACCATATCTGCTGTTGAGCTGCCGCAATATGGCTTTAAATGAGGAAGAACAGGAAGACTTGAAGCGTGAGTTTACCTTGATTCGCAAGCGGATAGAATACCAAGCAGCCAAGAATTTGAATAGTAATTTACAGGCAACATTTGGCTTGCAATTAAATGACATTGAGATTTCTCTCTTAGCCGTTCTTTTGCTTTCTTATCGGAAGGACAGGGATATTCATGCAACCAGTCAAGATTTTGTCCAATTAAAAGAAGCGATTGATGAGTTTATCTGGCGTTTTGAAGTTAGTTCGCACTTTGAAATTGAAAATAAAGAAGATTTGTTGCGGAATTTATTGACGCACTGCAAGGCTCTGCTGTTCCGTAAAACCTACGGAATTGTATCCCAAAATCCATTAACTGCTCAAATCAAGGAAAAATATGCATTGTTGTTTGCGGTCACCAAGTCTTGCGCTGTGATTTTGGAGGAAGCGTGGCTTATTTCACTAACCGATGATGAGGTGGCTTATCTTGCTCTTCACATGGGTGGATTTTTAAAGCATAATCATGCTGAAAAACGAGATGCTAAACGAATTTATTTAGTTTGTGACGAGGGAGTCGCTGTGCAGAAATTGCTGCTCAAGCAGTGCTTATATCATTTGCCAAATGAAAATTTAGGCGCTGTTTTTACGACAGAGCAATTCAAAAGTGTTGAAGACATTTTAGATGTGGACTTATTGATTACGACAAATGACGGGTTGGAAACTACTTTGCCAACGATACAGGTTCAGCCTATTTTGGACTACGAGGATGTATTGAATATTACTTCTTTTGTGAAAGATCAATCTCTTTCTACTAAAGGCGTGCGATTTAGTCAAGATTTAGAACGACTTTTGTCACAATACCTCATGGATTCAACTCGTACACAAGAGTTGAAAAATAAAATTCAAAAGCTTGTAAACGAAGAATTATTATCAACTTCAACAGAAGACTGAAAGAATGGATGACTAGCTAGGGATAGAATTCCCGGCTTTTTTAGGTACTAAAAATAGTCCAATCTTGAACACAGCCTTGTGCTTTATTTGGTCTTTTTTTCTCTCTTAGAGCAGCTTATACTAAAGATAGAAATATAATATTATCTTGAGGAGGAATGATCATGCTAAACGTAAACGAAATTACTCGGGAATCTTGGATTTTAAGTACTTTCCCAGAATGGGGCACTTGGCTTAACGAAGAAATTGAAGCAGAAGTAGTGCCTGAAGGTAACTTTGCTATGTGGTGGTTAGGGAATTGTGGTGTTTGGATTAAGACGCCAGGCGGAGCTAATGTGGTTATGGATCTTTGGTCTAACCGCGGAAAATCAAATAAAAAGGTCAAAGATATGGTGCGGGGACATCAAATGGCAAATATGGCAGGCGTACGTAAATTACAGCCAAATTTGCGCGTGCAGCCAATGGTGATTGATCCATTTATGATTAATGAGTTGGACTATTATCTGGTATCGCATTTTCACAGTGACCATATTGATATCAATACTGCAGCAGCGATTGTCAACAATCCGAAATTGAATCATGTTAAATTTGTCGGACCTTATGAATGTGGCGAAATCTGGAAAAAATGGGGTGTCCCAGAAGAACGTATCATCGTGATTAAACCCGGCGAAAGTTTTGAGTTTAAAGATATTAAAGTATCAGCTGTGGAATCTTTCGACCGAACTTGCTTGGTAACACTTCCGGTTGATGGTGCTGATGCCCAAGATGGTGAACTGAAAGGTCTGCCTGTAACAGATGAAGAAATGGCGCGTAAAGCAGTCAATTACATCTTTGAAACGCCAGGTGGTACAATTTATCATGGTGCAGATTCGCACTTCTCAAACTATTTTGCCAAACACGGAAAAGATTTCAATATTGATGTAGCGATTAACAACTACGGTGATAATCCAATCGGTATTCAAGACAAGATGACTTCAATTGATTTGCTTCGTATGGCTGAAAACCTTCGTGCCAAAGTTATTATTCCAGTTCATTATGATATTTGGTCTAACTTCATGGCTTCAACGGACGAGATTTTAGCCTTGTGGAAGATGCGTAAAGAGCGCCTCCAATATCAATTCCATCCATTCATCTGGGAAGTCGGTGGTAAATATACCTATCCGCAAGACAAAGACAGGATTGAATATCATCACCCACGTGGCTTTGATGATTGCTTTGAGCATGATTCAAACATTCAATTTAAGGCTTTACTATAAAAAATTAAGTGGGAATTATCCGTATACATTGCGATATGCGGATAATTTTCTTATAATGATAGTGTAGAATAATTGCTACTGAAAAGGTAGTATTATAAAAGGAGAATTCAATGTCAAATTTATCTGTCAATGCCATTCGTTTTTTGGGAATTGATGCTATTGAAAAATCAAAATCTGGGCATCCAGGTGTTGTCATGGGCGCAGCACCGATGGCTTATGACTTATTTACCAAGCAAATGCGTGTGAATCCAGAAGTACCAAATTGGGTCAATCGCGATCGTTTTGTTTTATCAGCAGGCCACGGCTCTATGCTGCTCTATGCACTTCTTCACTTGTCTGGTTTTCAAGATGTCACTATGGACGAAATCAAGCACTTCCGTCAATGGGGTTCTAAAACGCCTGGACATCCAGAATTTGGACATACGGCTGGTGTAGATGCGACAACTGGACCCCTCGGTCAAGGAATTTCGATGGCAACTGGTTTTGCGCAAGCAGAACGTTTCCTAGCTGCTAAGTACAACCGTGAAGGCTATAATATCTTTGACCACTATACCTATGTCATCTGTGGTGACGGGGACTTAATGGAAGGTGTGTCTGCTGAAGCGGCTTCTTATGCTGGACTGCAAAAGTTAGATAAGCTCATCGTTCTCTATGATTCAAACGACATCAATTTGGACGGAGAAACGAAAGATTCCTTTACAGAAAGTGTTCGTGACCGTTACAATGCTTACGGCTGGCACACAGCTTTGGTCAAAGATGGAACAGACTTAGAAGCAATCGATACGGCGATTGAAACCGCAAAAGTTTCTGGCAAACCTTCCTTGATTGAAGTCAAAACGGTGATTGGTTATGGCTCACCAAATAAACAAGGGACAAATGCTGTTCATGGAGCGCCTCTTGGTGCGGAAGAAGCAGCGGCTACTCGCAAAGCCCTTGCTTGGGATTACGCACCATTTGAAATTCCAGAAGAAGTCTACGAAGATTATCGAGTTAATGTTGCAGAACGCGGCAAAGCTGCCTATGATGCTTGGGAAAAACTCGTTGAAGAATACAAACAAGCCTATCCTGACTTAGCTGATGAAGTTTCTGCCATTATTGCTGGAAAAGATCCAGTTGAGATCAAACCAGAAGATTTTCCAGTAAAAGAAACAGGTCTTTCACAAGCTACTCGTAATTCTAGCCAAGATGCTTTGAATGCTGCCGCAAAAGTTCTCCCAACTTTCCTTGGTGGCTCTGCTGACCTCGCTCATTCTAATATGACTTACATCAAAGAAGATGGCTTGCAAGATGATGCCCACCGTCTTAACCGCAATATTCAATTTGGTGTGCGTGAATTTGCTATGGGTACTATTTTGAATGGTATGGCGCTTCACGGAGGACTTCGTGTTTATGGCGGTACGTTCTTTGTCTTCTCAGACTATGTTAAAGCGGCTGTTCGCTTATCAGCCCTTCAAGGCTTACCTGTGACTTATGTCTTTACGCATGACTCAATTGCAGTTGGTGAGGATGGTCCAACTCATGAACCAATTGAGCACTTAGCAGGTCTTCGTGCAATTCCAAACCTCAATGTCTTGCGCCCAGCAGATGCACGTGAAACACAGGCTGCTTGGTACTTGGCACTCAAGAGTCAAACAACTCCAACAGCTTTGGTTCTCACACGTCAAAACTTGACAGTTGAAGCTAGAACTGACTTTGACAAGGTGGCGAAAGGAGCTTATGTTGTATATGAAACAGCAAATGGTTTTGATACAATTCTTCTGGCATCTGGTTCTGAAGTTAACTTAGCTGTTGCAACTGCTAAAGAGTTGGAAGTACAAGGAGAAAAGGTTCGTGTTGTCAGCGTACCATCAACAGACATCTTTGATGCACAAGACGCTGCTTACAAAGAAGAAATTTTACCAAATGCAGTTCGTCGCCGTGTTGCTATCGAAATGGCTGCAACCCAGTCTTGGTATAAATATGTCGGACTTGACGGAGCTGTTATCGGTATTGACAAATTCGGTGCTTCTGCCCCAGCTGCTAAGGTAATGGAAGAATATGGCTTCACCGTTGCTCATGTCGTAGAAGTTGTGAAAAATTTGAAATAGTAACTATCAAGAAGAACCGAGGCTTGCTTTGCTTCGGTTTTTCTAACTAGAAATGCTATAATGAAAATAGGAAATTTTATCTCGGAGGTGTGAAGATGACAAAGGAAAGTATGATTTATCAGCTGTTGGATGAATTGAAAATTTCTTATGATCGTCTGGATCATGAACCAATTTCTTCCGTTATTGAGGCAGCTGAAAAAGGAATTGTCTTACCGGGGCAACAGGTCAAAAATCTCCTTTTGAAAAATAAAAAGGGACGTCAATTTTATTTGGTCATTTTGCGGGACGAAAAAACGGCAGATATCAAGCATTTGGCAGAAATCCTTGATGAAAAACGATTATCATTTGCCAATGATAAGGAGCTGGAGGAGCTTTTACAGGTAGAGCCAGGTGCGGTTACACCCTTTGGGCTGCTTTTTGATAAGGAAAAGAAAGTCCAACTGATTGTGGACGAGGAGGTTGATCCGAACTTGACCGTGGGTTTTCATCCTTTTGTCAATACAACAACGCTCAATATCGCTTATGCGGACTTTTTACGCTTTTTGGAAAAAGCAGAGCATACTGTCAAAAGAATTCGCTGCTAGTCAGACTTAAGGAGGAATCCTTTTAGAAATTTCAGCTCTTCCTTGTAAATTATTTAGGAATCTGCTATAGTAGATAATATATGAAATCTAAAGGAGACTAAAATGAAAATGGGTAACGGTTTTTCAATTTTAATCATGTTGGTTGTGATGATGGGCTTGATGTTCTTCATGCAACGTTCTCAAAAGAAACAAGCAGACAAACGGATGGAAAGCTTGAACAAACTACAAAAAGGATATGAAGTCATTACGATTGGTGGCTTGTATGGTACGGTTGATGAAGTTGATACTGAAAAGAAAACGGTTGTTCTCGATGTAGATGGTGTTTACTTGACATTTGAATTAACAGCTATTAAGACCGTATTGCCTCTCACAGAGGGAATCACAGCAGTTGCTGGTGCAGACGGAAGTGTTGATATGTCAGAAGATACAGCTATTGAAGAAGAATAGTAGTGTTTTAAGCTAAAAAAGGGATTGGAGTTTCTCCAGTTCTTTTATTTTTGCTTGAAAGGTTTCTTTTACAATTTATAAGAATAATTCTTTTTCTACTTTGACGTCGCCAATTAGCTATTTTGATGCCAAAGCCCAACCAAGTAACAAATATTCCCTTAGCAGAATAGGAATTTTAAAAAGATAAAGCATTTAATTTTATCGTAAAATAATGTGAAAAAGAAATTGGAGCCAAAAATTTCTATGTTTCGGCTTCTTTTTTATCTGAAATTTATCATAAATCCCATTTTTAGAGGATTTATGATATAATGAAATGTAAAACTTTATTAGGAAAACAAGCAGATGTTTAGTTTTAAGAAAAAAGAAAAAATTGAAGTTCCGTTACAAATACCAAAACATATCGGTATTATTATGGACGGGAATGGTCGTTGGGCTAAAAAGAGAATGCAGCCGCGCGTTTTCGGGCATAAGTCTGGAATGGAAACTTTGCAAAATGTTACCATTGCAGCTAAAGAGTTGGGTGTCCAAGTATTGACAGTCTACGCGTTCTCCACAGAAAATTGGTCGCGTCCTGAAAAAGAAGTCAGCTTTATCATGAACTTGCCGGTTGAATTTTACGACCGTTATGTGCCTGAGTTGCATAGAAATAACGTAAAAATTCAAATGATTGGAGATACAGAGCGGCTGCCTAAGACAACGTATGATGCGCTTTGCAAAGCAGAAGAATTAACGCGACTCAACACAGGCTTGATTCTGAATTTTGCCTTGAATTATGGTGGTCGTGCTGAGATTGTTCAGGCAGTTAAAATGATTGCTCAAGATGTGTTAGATGCCAAGTTCAGTCCGGGCGAGATTGATGAAGAGATGATTGCCAATTATCTACAAACCAGCAGTCTACCTCGATTATTGCGCAATCCGGATTTGGTCATTCGAACGAGCGGAGAATTGCGTTTGAGTAATTTCTTACCTTGGCAAAGTGCATATAGTGAGCTGTATTTTACAGACATTTTATGGCCGGATTTTGATGAGAAAGCTTTGAAAGCAGCTATTGAAGAATATAGTAAACGAAATCGTCGATTTGGCGGCGTGTAGGAGAATTTATGGATAAGGATTTACAAAGACGTGTTATTTTTGGCGGAGTGGCACTTGCTATCTTCATTCCAGTTTTGATGATAGGAGGCGCTCTTCTGCAAATTGGAATGGGGCTTCTAGCCATGTTGGGTGTTCATGAATTGCTACAAATGAAAGGGCTGAGAAGTACCACACTAGAAGGTGTCTTAGCTATGTTAGCAGGTTTTGTGCTGACGATTCCACTCGAAAACTATTTGAAATTTTTGTCGGTAGACGGAAATGTTGTGGCCTATAGTTTAGTTGTTTTTCTTCTATTAGGCTCAACTGTTCTAGGGAAAAATTACAGTTTTGAAGATGCGGCTTATCCAATCGCTGCGAGTTTTTACGTGGGAATTGGCTTCAATGCTTTGCTAGATGCACGGGTGGCTGGTTTTGACAAAGTGCTCTTAGCCTTGTTTATCGTCTGGGCAACGGATAGCGGAGCTTACTTGGTCGGACGGAGATATGGCGTACGTCGCTTAGCTCCTCATGTTTCACCAAATAAAACTGTTGAGGGCAGCCTAGGAGGCATTGCTTCAGCAGTCCTTGTAACATTTATTTTTATGTTGTTTGATAGAAACGTTGCCGCACCTCATCATATGTTTGTCATGCTTCTTTCCACAGTATTCTTTAGTATTGCAGGTCAGTTTGGGGACTTGGTAGAAAGTGCAATTAAGCGCCATTTTGGAGTCAAAGATTCTGGTAAATTTATACCCGGACATGGTGGTGTGTTAGATCGTTTTGACAGCATGCTGTTTGTCTTTCCCTTGATGCATTTCTTTGGATTGTTCTAATGAGAATGGTAAAATGAAGTGGGACAGACTAACGTGATTGTTTTGTAATCACTCACAGAAAAATGAAATCTGAGAAGATGAGATAAAAAATCAATATTTCGCAAGAAGTTTATTTTGTTACTCCCCTCTGCACAGTTGACTAGGATAGTTGTTGTTCTTTCCCTAGTAAGGGATTAGAACTACCACTCGACAGTGATTGATTGGCACTAAAGTACCTAATCAATTGTGCATAGGAACTCTAAATTGACTAAAGTCAACAGAGTTTCTCATTACTGCGTTTTGTTGTAAAAATAATTATTGTAAGAGTCTGGGAAACGTTCCTTCCAGCCTCTTTGTGAATGAATTTTATAAGGAAATCTTAAGCCGAGTGAAGTAATCTTGATTTGCTGGGTGCAATTCAGTAAGATGATCATGTCAGAAAGTAGAAAGGTTGGTGTAATGCAGTCTGGTATTATAGGAATTATCACCTTTATCATTGTTTTTGGAATTATTGTAGTTGTTCATGAGTTTGGACATTTCTATTTTGCGAAAAAATCGGGCATTTTGGTGCGGGAGTTTGCTATTGGAATGGGCCCGAAAATTTTTGCTCATATCGGAAAAGACGGTACGGCGTATACCATTCGGATGTTACCGCTGGGTGGCTATGTTCGTATGGCTGGTTGGGGCGAAGATTCGACCGAGATTAAAACCGGAACACCTGCTAGTTTGACTTTAAATGAAGCAGGTAAGGTCGTCCGAATCAACCTTTCGGGCAAGAAAATTGATCAGACCGCTTTGCCGATGAATGTGATGGGCTTTGATTTGGAAGACAAGCTGGAAATCACTGGTTTGGTACTAGATGAACAAAAGACCTATGCGGTTGACCATGACGCAACAATCGTAGAAGAAGACGGCACGGAGGTTCGGATTGCTCCGCTTGATGTGCAGTATCAAAATGCTAGTTTAGGCGGGCGCCTCATTACCAACTTTGCAGGACCGATGAACAATTTCATTTTGGGGATTGTAGCTTTTCTGTTGTTGATTTTCATGCAGGGTGGCGTTGCCAATCCCAATACAAATCATATTCGTGTCTTACAGGACGGTGCCTTGGCACAAGCTGGTGTAAAAAATAACAACCAGATTTTAAAAGTTGGTCAAGCAGAAATCAAGAATTGGTCGGATTTGACCCAAGCTGTTCAGTCTGAGACGAAAAACAGTAAAGGGCAGTCAGAACTAAATGTGACTGTTAAAAGCGGAAATAAAGTTCAAGAGCTGACAGTTAAGCCTAAAAAAGAGCAAGGAAGATATCTATTAGGAGTGATGCCGGGCTTGAAATCAGATTTTCCGTCTATGATCGCGGGTGGGTTTAGCATGGCTTGGAACGCTAGTTTCCGCATCTTTGACGCTTTAAAAAATTTAATTTTCCACCCAGACATCAATAAACTAGGCGGTCCTGTGGCGATTTACAAAGCCAGTAGTGACGCTGCTAAAGGCGGAATTGAAAGTGTTATCGCTTTATTAGCTATGCTATCTCTAAATATTGGTATTTTTAATCTCATTCCTATCCCAGCGCTTGACGGTGGAAAGATTGTGCTCAATCTTCTTGAAGCCATTCGTCGCAAGCCATTGAAACAGGAAACAGAAACCTATGTCACGTTGGCAGGTGTCGCTGTTATGGTACTCCTAATGATTGCGGTGACCTGGAATGATATTATGAGAACCTTCTTTTAAAAGGTGAATTCTAAATAATAAATAAAAGGAAGAATTTATGAAACAAAGTAAAATGTTAATCCCAACACTACGTGAAATGCCTAGTGATGCACAAGTCATCAGCCATGCACTTATGCTGCGTGCGGGCTATGTCCGCCAAATTTCAGCAGGTGTTTACTCTTACTTACCATTGGCTAATCGCGTGATTGAAAAAGTAAAAAAAATCATGCGAGAAGAATTTGAAAAAATCGGTGCGGTCGAAATGTTAGCTCCAGCCCTCCTTAGTGCCGACCTTTGGCGTGAATCAGGTCGTTATGATACCTACGGTGAAGATCTTTATAAATTAAAAAATCGCGAAGGTTCAGATTTTATCTTAGGGCCCACTCATGAAGAAACATTCACCGCAATTGTACGGGATTCTGTAAAATCTTATAAGCAATTACCGCTTAATCTTTATCAGATTCAGGCTAAATACCGTGATGAAAAGCGTCCTCGAAATGGCTTATTGCGGACACGTGAGTTTATCATGAAAGACGGTTATAGCTTCCATGCCAATTACGATAGCCTAGACGTGACTTATGATGAATACAAGACGGCTTATGAAAATATTTTTATTCGTAGTGAGATTGAATTTAAAGGTATTATCGGTGACGGTGGTGCCATGGGTGGAAAGGATAGTCAAGAATTTATGGCCATTACACCTGAACGGACAGACCTCAGCCGTTGGGTTGTCTTGGACAAGTCAGTCGCTAGCTTTGATGAAATTCCAGCTGATGTGCAAGAAGCCATTAAAGCTGAATTGACAAGTTGGTTGGTGTCTGGTGAAGATACTGTTGTGTATTCAAGCGAGTCAAACTATGCTGCAAATTTGGAAATGGCAACGAATGAATACAAACCAAGCAATCGTGTCGTGGCAAAAGAGGAATTGACTCGTATAGAGACCCCAGATTGCAAGTCAATTGATGAAGTCGCTGCTTTTCTTCATGTTGATGAAAGCCAAACAATTAAAACGTTGGTTTATATTGCTGATGAGAAACCGATTGTAGCGCTTCTTGTTGGGAATGATCAACTGAATGAAGTCAAGCTGAAAAATTATTTAGGTGCTGATTTTTTTGAACCAGCAAGTGAAAAAGAAGTTCGTGAATTATTTGGAGCAAACTTTGGTTCTATTGGACCTGTTCATCTTCCAGAAGATGTTCAAATTATCGCTGATCGCAAAGTAGAGGACGTTCGAAATGCGGTGGTTGGTGCCAATGAAGACGGTTATCATTTGACCGGTGTCAATCCAGGGCGAGACTTCACAGCAGAATATGTAGATATTCGCGAGGTGCGTGAAGGAGAAATTTCACCAGACGGACAAGGCGTCTTGAAATTTGCACGTGGCATTGAAATTGGACATATTTTTAAATTAGGAACTCGTTATTCAGAAAGTATGAATGCGACTGTTTTAGATGAAAATGGTCGTGCAGTTCCTGTCGTAATGGGCTGCTATGGTATTGGTGTCAGTCGCCTCTTATCAGCTGTTATGGAGCAACATGCACGCCTCTTTGTCAATAAAACGCCAAAGGGAGACTATCGCTATGCTTGGGGAATCAATTTTCCAAAAGAATTGGCACCGTTTGATGTGCATCTAATCCCTGTAAATGTCAAAGACGAGGAAGCTCTTTCATTGACAGAACAACTAGAAGCAAAGCTGCTCAAAGCTGGCTACGAAGTTTTGACAGATGACCGCAATGAACGCGCAGGTGTGAAATTCAGCGATAGTGACTTGATTGGCCTACCAATCCGTGTGACGATCGGGAAAAAAGCAGCTGACCGCATCGTTGAAGTCAAAATCAAAGCGACAGGTGATACCATTGAAGTGCATGTTGACAACCTTCTTGAAACACTTGCAATCTTAACGAAGAAAAATGAATAAATAGGTCTAAAACAAGATCTAAATTATCATTCAAAAAACAGGAAAAATCTTAATTGGAGACAATCCGAAAGAGATTTTGCCTGTTTTTTTGAGTTGATACTTTGCGTCGACTTGTTGGCGTGGGACAAAGAAGGACTGTTGAGGGAAATGTGTTTTACTTTGCTTTCATTTTTTACTATTTGAAGATAAAAAATAAATTTTTAGGGCATCTTCTGAGGAAACCTTTGAAATATTTTATACTAAAAAGGTAGAAAAAGGAGTTGAAATGAGAAAGATAAAAAATATTCTTCAAATGAGTTTGCTAATCGTTCTGACACAGATTGCTTTGGTATTGCTGACGACGCCATTGTCCAAATCATTGACCTTTCAGCAGTCAAGTTTTGTATTTTTGTTCATTCTATTTTCTTGTGGCTTGCTTTATTTTCGCTATTTTTCCAGAGAGTTAACAGATTTTAAATCAGAAATCTTAACGGCTCGTTACTGGCCTCTCCTGCGATTATCCTATCTCATGATGGTATTTATCAATGCTATAGGAGTTTATCTGATGATTTTAGAAGGGACGGCTGCTGTTTCAGAAAGTCAACAATTATTTATGAGCCTGTTCATCCACTCCTCTCTTTTTTTGCTGGGTGTTGATGTGATAGCTCTGGTGCCTGAAGTACGGTCATTTATTATTCATCTTTTTGTTTCAAAAGATCAAGCAAGAATGAGTTTTGTGATAGGGAGTTTGTTTTTTATCCTTTTACGAAATCCAGCTGATATCAGTTGTTTTATCGTTTATACGGGCTTAGGATTTCTGTTTTCGCTCTTTATTCCCAAGCCACTTCCTCGTTTGGAGTTCTCCATTTTCAGTCATTTGTTGCGCAATAGCTTTTCTCTTCTTTTCTTGCTCATTTTTTGGTAAATTCCTTTTGTAGAAATCTCACTTCTATGATAAAATGAGAGCATTATAGATTGGATGAGAAGGACAATGATACAAAAGGAAGAACAGTTAGAATGGTTGCACCAACACCAAACAAAAGAGCCGCATTTAGGCTTAGAACGAGTGAGACGACTATTAGCATTGCGAGGTAATCCGCATTTACAAATCTCGGTCATTCACATTGCAGGTACCAATGGAAAAGGATCAACGATTGCGCATTTACGTCAGCTATTGCAAGTAAAGAAGTTGTGTATTGGAACGTTTACATCGCCTTATCTTCTTAACTATAATGAGCAAATTGCAATCAATGGTTTACCTATTTCAGACGAAGACTTTTATTCTTTGTTGCAATCTTATCAAGAGTTATTAAAAAAGCAGGTAGATGATACGGTATTGCAGGCAATAACAGAGTTTGAGATTATCACGGCGTTGGCTTATGATTATTTCTGCCAGCAAGAGGTAGATGTGGTCATAATGGAAGTAGGTCTGGGTGGTTTATTGGACAGTACTAATGTGTGTCGACCGGATTTGACAGCTATTACGACAATCGGACTAGATCACATGGCTATTTTAGGTACCACACTGGCAGACATTGCAGTGCAAAAGGCAGGTATTATCAAAGAGAGGGTACCAGTAGTGACAGGCAAGATTTCTTCAGAAGCACTGGCAGTTATTCACACTATTGCTCAGCAACGTCAGGCTTCTCATGTCCGCTATGGGAAAGATTATCAGGTAGAGTCTGTGCAACGCTTGGCAGAAGGAGAAAAATTTCGTTTTTCAAATGCATTTCGGCAGAAAGAAGACTATCAAAGTGTTCTTTTGGGCGTTCATCAAGTTGAGAATGCAGGACTTGCACTTGAATTATGCGATCAATATTGCTACTTGAAAGGTTTACCATTGTTGAGTGAAAATGAGGTAAGACGGGCATTAAAAAGAACGTATTGGCCTGCTCGCTTGGAGAAAATTTCAAATGCACCATTGATTTTGCTAGATGGTGCACACAATCCTCATGCAATGAAAGCCCTGATTGCTTCCTTAGAAAGCTATTTTCCAGATTATCAAAAAACGATTTTATTTACATGTATTCAAACTAAGGCGTTGGATGAAATGGTTGCTTTGTTAAAAACTGTTTCCAAATCTCAGTTATTTCTCACTACATTTGAAGATTCGAAGAGTTTTTCAACAGAAGAAATGCAAGGTTTGGCAAAGCGTGAAAAGTTAAAATATGTAGAGTGGTTGCCTTATTTGGAGCAATACAAAAAAGTCAAACATGGAGAGAAAGAGCTACTGCTCATCACAGGCTCTCTCTATTTCCTTGCAGATGTGAGAAAATATCTAATGAGCGATAGGTAAAAGGGGGTTTTCTAAATAGTTCAAATGTGATAGAATAAAAGAGCAATTCGTTTGCACAGAGTAAGTGGTCTGCGTTAAGTGTGTATGGATGGGATGTTGCCATACAACGAAACATTTGTGCGGTAGACCATTGCATCCGCTGTCATTTTGACAGCTCCCGAAAGAAAAGGAGCGAATATGAGAAAAAACTCGCCTAAGTTGTCGGTGCAACTTTTAGTTGCCCTTTCTATGATTGTAGCTCTCTGCTTTGTCTTAGAGAGGTTTTCAATCTTTGTCATCCCTCGTTTGTTGAAGCTGAGCCCAGCTTTCATTGGTTATACCCTTATGGGAAGTGTCGCTGGTCCGATTTTATCTGGTCTGGTTTCTGCCGTATATGATATGCTTTCCTTTTTCTTTTTGAGTCAGGGGCAACCATTCATTATCTGGTTTACATTGATTGAAGCCTTGCAAGGTATTCTCTATGGTTATTTCTTTTATGGCAAAGAATTACGATTTGAACGGAAGAAAGACTGGCTTTGGGTGACACTAGCAACTGTCGCTGTTATGGGAGTGGGGACCTTTACCTTAACGCCCTTAGCTCTCCATTTACAATATGGAGTACCCTTTGTTGCACTATACGCTACTAGGGCATGGTCTGTTTTTGAAATTCCTTTACGAGTATTTGTGACAATGCTCATTGTCCCACAGTTGCAACGAATCCCCGAATTACGTAAGTTAATGGGATTAAACAATAAGTGAAAAAACGAGAGCAGAAAAAGGCTGAGACATCACTGTCTACAGCCTTTTCAAATATGCATTTTTTAATAGTTTTTTATCAAATCAACGGTTGAACGATCCAATTTCTTAACAAGAGCTTGTAAGAAAGCTTGAGCTTGTAGAAAGTCGTCCATTGCGTAGAGTGTTTGATGAGAATGAATGTAACGTGCACAAACACCAATAGTTGTAGAAGGCACACCACCGTTTTTGAGATGAGCAGCGCCTGCATCGGTTCCGCCTTTGCCACAGTAGTATTGATACTTGATGCCTGCTTCTTCTGCCGTTGTTAGAAGGAAATCTTTCATATTTGGCAACATGAGGTGACCTGGGTCAAAGAAACGAATCAGAGTCCCTTCTCCGATAGCTCCTTGATCTCCGTAAATGTCGCCAGCAGGCGAACAGTCTACTGCCAAGAAAACTTCTGGGTCAAACTTAGTCGTTGAAACATGGGCTCCACGCAATCCGACTTCTTCTTGGACATTGGCTCCAACATAAAGTTCGTTGTTAAGCTTTTGTCCAGCCAGAGCTTGAACCAGTTCACTCACCATGAGGACACCGTAACGATTGTCCCAAGCTTTTGAGATAACGTTTTTCCCATTAGCTGTGAGAATAGCAGAGCTGTCTGGTACAATCGTATCGCCTGGACGAATGCCGTAGCTTTCAGCTTCTGCTTTATCAGCAAATCCACCGTCAAAAACAATATCTTCAATCCTTGGTAGACTTGGTCCACCTGTTCCACGAGTCAAATGTGGAGGAACAGATCCTGAAATAACAGGAATTTCATCTCCTGTACGATTAGATAATTTAAACCGTTGGCTGCTAACGACGAGTGGATTCCAGCCACCAATTTGTACCACACGAAACGTTCCGTCGGGTTTGATTTCACTCACCATGAAGCCAACTTCATCCATGTGGGCAGCTACCAAGACACGTGGTGCATTAGTAGCTTCTGAATGTTTTACTCCGAAAATACCACCTAAGCCGTCGGTTATGACTTCGTCTACATGAGGAGTGATTTTTTTACGCAAATAATTGCGAACAGGCGCTTCATGCCCTGAAACGGCAGCAATTTCTGTTACTTCTTTGATTTTTGAAAATAATTCTGACATCATTAACCTTCTTTCTGTTCTTATTTTATCATTTTCTATCATAGTTGGGTAGCATTCAAAGATAAAAAACAGTAGTGTTTCGATTTGTCCCAATTTATCTTTTGTGTTAAAATATTGTCATGAAAGCTAAAAAGATTCTATTAACAACGGCTGCACTTGCGGGAGTAGGGATTGCAGCTTATGCGACTAAAAAAACGTTGGACGAACGAAAAGAAGCTGAGTGGCGTGAGCAATTAGTTGCTGAAATTCGGAAAAGTTTGTCTGATCTAGGCGATATTGCCACACTATATGTGCAATTATACAAGTCAGATGAGCATCGATTGGTTGGTGGTGTGGTGTATGAAGATAATCGACACATCACATTTGTGTATGAAAACGGTGAATTGACCTATGAGGAAGAACAATGATTATTCCAGAAAATATAGAAGAATTGGCATCATTTGTGAAACGCGAAGGAAAGATTGTGTTCTTTTTCACAGCCGAGTGGTGTGGAGATTGTCGTTTTATTAAACCTTTTTTGCCTGAGATTGAAGCAGAAAATCCTGATTTTACCTTTGTTGAGGTCAATCGTGACGATTATATGGAAGTTGCCAAAAAGTGGGATGTGTATGGGATTCCTAGCCTAGTAGTCCTAGAAAATGGACAAGAAATTGGTCGTTTTGTTAATCGCGAGCGAAAAACGAAGACGCAAATCAATGAATTTTTAGCCCAGTTAAACTGAACATATAGGAGAAATAATGATTTTTACATATAATAAAGAGCACGTTGGAGACGTGCTGATGGTGATTGTTGCAGACGGTCAAGGAGTTAAGTTAGCTGCTGAGCGCAAGGGAAACGTAGCGCGTATTTATCGTTTGGACAATGGAGAAACAGTTGCTTGGAATATTTTTCAGGTTTCTAATCTTTTTAATATTACCGAACGTGGGCAAGTTTTTCTGACAGATGAAGAAATTTCAATTCTGAATCAAGAATTGAGCCAAGCAGGTTTTGAACCAGAATTGGTCAATGACCTTGAGCCGAAATTTGTAGTTGGTGAAATTGTGGAAATGGTAGCTCATCCAGATAGTGACCACCTTAATATTTGTCAAGTAAAAGTAGCAGCAGATAAAGTGGTTCAAATCGTAGCCGGTGCGCCTAATGCTAAAGTAGGTCTCAAGACGATTGTGGTGCTTCCGGGTGCTATGATGCCAAAGGGAAACTTGATTTTTCCTAGTGAGCTGCGTGGAGAAAAGAGTTTTGGTATGATGTGCAGTCCTCGTGAGTTGCAACTGCCAAATGCCCCACAAAAGCGCGGAATTATTGAATTAGCAAGCTCAGAAGTAGTAGGAACAGCTTTTGATCCAATCAAACATTGGCAAGAATAAGTACAAATTAATCGTGGATTTTCACGATTTTTTCTTTTTTCTTACGAATAAATAGTTAGGAGGAAAAGAAAATGTATAATAAAGTAATTTTAATTGGTCGCTTGGTTAATACACCAGAGTTAAATAAAACAGCTAATGATAAATCTGTGGCGCGTGCAACGCTTGCTGTTAATCGCCGATATAAAGGACAAAATGGCGAGCGAGAAGCGGATTTTGTAAACGTCATTGTTTGGGGCAAATTAGCCGAAACTTTAGCAAGTTATGCAACAAAAGGAAGCTTAATTTCTCTTGATGGAGAACTTCGTACCCGTCGTTATGAGAAAGACGGTGTGACACATTATGTAACAGAAGTGCTTTGCAACGGCTTCCAGTTATTAGAAAGTCGTGCCCAACGAGCTCTTCGTGAGAATAATACAGGTGCAGACTTGGCAGATTTGGTTCTAGAAGAAGAGGAATTGCCATTTTAGGAATAGAAATTTCCGATTAAAATATTTAAAAATATTAGGATATTGAAGCTGAAATTTATCTTGATGTGATTAAAAAATGAGAAAAATACAGTTCCTAATCAAAGTTCAGTCATTAATAACAGAAAAGCTTAAAATCAACGTTTTTGATAACTTGCTTTTAAGCTTTTTTACTATTTCTGGGATTTTTATCTATTTGAATATCTTTTGTGACTCAATATGAATCTAAAGGAAACTGTTTAGCTTTAAAAATTATTATGACAGGCAAAATTCAACGACTTGAGTGATTGATAATTTTAAAAGAGAAGTTGATGTGTATGAAAAAAATTAACAATAAATAGTTGACAAATGGGAGCGGTTGCAGTAAAATCGACTTAAACGTTTAAGTTAAAAATTAATTTTCTCAAAGGAGTTTTACAATGAAAAAAGTCTTTTCTTATTTAGTGTTAGCAGGAAGCTGTTTTAGTCTAATGGCTTGTGGACAAACCACAAAGAACTCATCTGTAACGAATACAAGTGAGACAAACCGTAAGGAGATAAAAGTTAATTACTATGATACAGATGGGAAAACTTTATTAAAAAATGAAAAAGTTAATTCTATTAAAGATATTTTGAAGTTTAAGCCTGAAAAGCAGGGAAAGAATTTTGAAGGTTGGTATGTAAAACCAGATTATTCGCGAAAATTTACGGATAAAATGGAGGTGAAATCAGTGTTATCCTTGTATGCAGGTTTTTCAACCTATAAAGCAGATAAGAGAGAGTTTATTATTCTGGGCAAAGGGAAAAGTCCGACATTAAAAACATCTAATTGGGGTGCGGTAGTAAATGATACACACAAGATGAAAAAAGAGGAGCAAGCAAATAGTAATATTTATAAAATTACTGTTGATTTAGAAGCAGGAGATGAATTTCAATTTGCCATTAATAATAAATGGGAAAATCAAAGAGGATTTGGTTATCTTCAAACAACTAAAAAAGATGGTGTTAGTTATTTCGAGAACTCAGGAGGTATAGGTGAAGTTTCAAGTAAACGTGCTAATATAAAAGTTGTCAAACCAGGGACTTATACCTTTACTTTAGTGACACATCCAGCTGAGGATACTTATGATACGAAAAACGAAAAATACACTGAACTAAAAAAGGAGGCTTTCAACATGAATCCTTTTGATACAATTTTTTGGGACTATACAAAAAAATGAGTGAGAAAGTCCACTCATTATACGATCAGATATAGATTTAAACCAGAATATCATGATTTTGAATTTTCTTACGTTGTATAGCCCATTCAATGCTTTGAAATAAATGTTGAAATTTTTCTTCAAATATATTTGGTAGGTAAAGTTTCTTTTTAAGATTAGACGTGAGTTGATGGATACTTTCATCAATCACTAAAATATTTTTAGCTGCAAAATATTCTAAATCAATCGTATTTTCAGTGAAAATAAAAATATCTTTAAAAGTATTCTGAATTTTTGTTAACCGTTCTTCGTTTCGTATAGGGAGAGTAAGTAAGGTAAAAGGCTCATTATTAAAGTAAGTTTGAGCTGTACGATGGATGCGAGAGTAATCTGTATTTATCTGAAAAAATACAGGATTATCAATGAAACTATCTAAGGCAATTAGAGGGGAAAAATTGATATTTCCAATTTTATAGAAAGTTTCGTTATCTATATCTAATGTAATAACAGCATCTACATTATCGTATTTTTCAATACACTGCTCATTTAAATAAAATAAATTGTATTGTTTAGAGTGGAGAAACTTTGAGAACTGATTTATAAAGTAAAATTGCTCAGCATTTTTGATTAATGATGAAGATTGCTGACAGTAGATTGCTACTGTTTGTAATTTCTTTGTGATAAGAGATTTAGCTGCTTGATTAGGAGTATAATCTAAAAGATTGATAATTTGCCATATTTTATTTTTAGTTTTATCGCTAATTTTTTGATCTTCGCGATTGTTGATAACATAGGATACAGTTGCAACAGATACACCTGCTTCTCGAGCAATATCTTTTATAGTTACTTTATTTTTCATATTCTTGTTATATAAAAAAAGAAAGTAAAAGTCAACTGATAAAAAAGAAGGGAGATTGAGGATGAATGAAGCAGGCATATTACACATACCTGATTCAAGATATTGCTTTGCTATTAATGAAAATGAACTTGTCATCCGTTTTCGACTAGCTAAAGAAGATCGAGATGTAAAAGTATTTCTTTTATATGGAATGAAATATGATTACCAGACAAAGCGAAAAGAAAAGGAAATTTTTATTTGCTATGAAGATAAACTATTCGTTTATTTTGAAGTTAAATTACACTTAGATGATACACGATTCGCCTATATTTTTCGACTAGAAAAAGAAAATGAACTATATTACTTTAGTGAAGATGGAGTCACACAAGATTATGATTTTTCAAATGCTTTTTATAATTTCTTTCAAATGCCATATATAAATCAAGCGGATTTATTTCCTTGTGTTCCATGGATGAAAGAAGCAGTATTTTATCAAATTTTTGTGGATCGGTTTTGTAAAGGGAATGAGCAAAAAAATCAATCTTATATAACGATGAATTGGGGAGAGAAGCCTACACCGACAAATTTTGCGGGAGGAGATTTGCAAGGGATTCTTGCAAAATTAGACTATTTATCCGACTTAGGGATTAATGCAATCTATTTGAGTCCTATTTTTACTTCTCCGTCTAATCATAAATACGATAGGAAGATTACTTTACCTTATATTTTAACAGCAACAACTCCGGTTTTAATTGGACAATTTGTTGGTAATTTTAATAATTTTGGTATTTTTTATTTCTTAAGAGGAAGCTTATATCTTAAAAATTACTTCCTTGCAAGCGATACAGATTTATTAATTAATTGGCTGTATAACTTATCAATAGATAATAATTATTATAGTATTGGTGCTAGCATTAGTTTGATTATCTTTTTGATTACCTCAGCTATTTCATTGACGGTCTATGTGCGTACATCATCTTACAAGGAGGGAGGAAGGTTTTCATGAGAAGAATGAAAAGGTTTATTGAAAGTTCTAGCTTGTATGTTCTAATATTATTAGTCAGTTTAATATTTCTGTTTCCTTGTATTTGGTTGATATTGGCTTCGTTTTCTCGTTCAGGAACAATTTATTCCTTTAAAGGTTTTTTTCCAAAATCTTATAGTCTGCACAGTTTTATAACTTTATTCAATGATACAAAGCTATATAACTATCCTAGATGGTTTTTGAATACTCTTTTTATTTCAGGAAGTAGTTGTCTTTTGGGGTCTGTGTTAACTATCTTAACAGCTTATTCTATGTCCCGATTTGATTTTAAAAGTAAAAAATCGTTGATGAAGATAACAATGGTATTGGGAATGTTTCCTTCATTTATGGGAATGATTGCAGTTTATCTCTTAATGACACAATTTAACCTCATTAATCAATTGTGGGGCTTAGTTTTGATTTATAGTGCTGCTGCACCACTAGGATATTTAACACAAAAAGGATTTTTTGATACAATTCCTCATAGTATTGATGAAGCTGCTAGAATAGATGGAGCAACTAGTTTCCAAATCTTTTGGCATGTTCATTTACCTTTATCTAGACCAATTATTACTTACACAGCTTTAACAGCTTTTGCTTGGCCTTGGAGTGATTTTATTCTTCCTAAATTGTTATTAAAAGAAAAAAATCTTTATACAGTTGCAGTCGGGTTGATGAATCTTGACGAGACTGAATTTGCAAGATTTGCGGCAGGAAGCGTTTTTATAGCAGTTCCAATTGTACTTTTATATTTCTTATTAATCAAAAATATGGTAAAAGGTTTAACTGCAGGGGCAGTAAAATGAGGGTAAAATAATGAAAAATAGAAAATTAAATAGATGTTTAATCATTATATTTTGCTAATAATAGCGGGATGAGCTTATTAGATTTTAGATTTGCAAATTCAGTTCGTAGTTTATTTACGAATCCTTCCTATACTATGCAAGACTTTTATAATGTCATAAAAGAAACGGAATCCGATTACAAAGAAGTAAATGATCAAGTCACTTTCATAGATAATCATGATATGAGCCGATTTTCAACGATAGTTAATGGCAATCGGACTGCTGTCAATCAAGCTTATGCTCTATTACTGACTTCTCGTGGAGTTCCAACTATTTATTACGGTAGTGAGCAATATGATAAAGGTGAGAGTACCCCATATAATCGTTCTGATATTACTTCATTTAATCAAACAACAGATGCCTATCAAATTATTAGCAAACTTTCAAAATTGAGAAAATCGAATAAAGCACTAGCATATGGTCAAACAGTTGAGCGATGGATTAATCAGGATGTGTTAATTTTTGAGCGGCACTTTGGGAATAGTGTTGCAATAGTAGCTGTCAATAAAGGAGATAAAAGTTATCATATAGATAATTTAAAGCCCCATTTACCTAAAGGAGATTATGTAGATAAACTAGCTTCTATGATGGCTGCAGGAAACATACAAGTTCGTTCAGATAATTCGGTTACTCCTTTTGAATTAAAAGCAGGCAGTGTTGGGGTATGGACTTATGATAATTCTCAAACAACGAAGTTATCTGTGGGGGATATAGATCCATCAATAGGCAGTGTTGGCAATGAAATAGCAATTACTGGAGAAGGTTTTGGAAACAAGGAAGGTCAAGTTAAATTTGGAGATACTAATGCGAAGGTGTTGAGTTGGTCTGATACTTTGATAAAAGTCTTAATACCTGAAGTAGCAGCTGGTAAATATGCAATTCACGTTTCAAATTTAAGAGGAGAAAAGGGGACCTATTCAGACTTTGAGGTTTTAACAGGAAAGCAAATTCCTGTAAGATTAATTGCAGACAACGCTCAAACGTTGCCGGGTGAAAATTTATACGTTGTCGGAAATGTTAGTGAATTGGGAAATTGGGATGCCAATAAAGCTATAGGTCCTATGTTTAATGCAACGGCATCGATTGCACAGTACCCTTCATGGTTTTATGATATCAATTTACCCAAAAATAAAAACATAGAATATAAGTTTATTAAGAAAAATAAAGATGGACAAATTATTTGGGAAAGTGGAGAAAATCATAAGATAACAAGTAGTGAAGAAGCACAAAACAAAAGAGCAAGTTGGCAAAACTAAATGACTTGATACTAAGAAGAAATAATAGAACTTCTTTACAATGTCAAAAATAGATTTCAAAATTGTAAGCAAGTTTGTAATCTGTCTTTACACCTATATAATACAAATTTTGTAGTAAATTAGGAAAGATTTGAGGCTGGGACAAAAGAGTCCCGGTCTCGTTTTTTGGTAGAAATAGCCTCTTGATGCGGTAGCTAATTGGACTTTTGTTCGTCTTTTCGTGGTTCCATCGCCTTTGTGTTTGTTATATTGGAATATGCTGAAGGAATGAGTTCAGACATTAAATTTCAAGTTTTTGAGTGGTTTTGTTTATTTATTATATAAAATGGAAAGTAGTGATTGTTTGTATCTACAATCAGCCATTTCTGCTCTTTCATATTCATATTAAATTTTGTTTTTTTGTATAAATATAATATAATAAACCTAGCTAAACCAGAGTTTTCTGTTTAAGATTGCTGTTGATAAGGAGAAAAAATGAGAGCAGGTAAAGGAAAAAAGCAATATCGCAATTGTCGTAAATATCTATTATTTTCTCTATTAGTTTTTGTTTTGACGGGCTTAGTTTTTCTCTATGTAAAGGGAATTTCATCAGATAGTAAACAGGTCAAGATAGGAGCAACCTATATGACGATGAATAATGATTTTTATAAAACTTTAAATGCGGAGATTGAGAAAAAAACGAATCAACAGGGCAATCGGCTTTATGTGCGGGACCCAGAATTAGACGAAGACAAGCAAAGTCAGCAGATTGATTATTTTGTTCAAGAAAGAGTAAATGTGATTGTTATAAACCCAGTTAAGAGTGACAGTCCAAAGATTCTGACTTCTTTAAATAAAGCCAGAAAAGCGGGAATCAAGATTATTGTTGTGGATGCACCTGTTAGCAAAGATGCTAAAGTTGATACTACTATTGTGTCAGACAATTATCAAGCCGGTGTGTTGATAGCAAACGATATGATGAAACGATTGTCAAGTGCGAAGGTTTTACTATTGGAACATCATAACGCTGTGTCTGCGATGGATCGGATTCAAGGATTTTTAGATACGATTAAAGGGCATCCTGCTTATCAGGTGGTTTCTAAGCGGGAAACATTGGGGCAGACGGAAGAAAGTATGCCTCAAGTAAAAAAGGCATTGAACGAAGGAATGCAATTTAATGTGGTCATGTCTTTAAATGATCGTGCTGCAATCGGAGCTCTCGCAGCCATAAAAGATCAAGGTGTGACAGACAATATTGCAATTTATGGCGTAGATGGCTCGCCTGATATTAAGAATTTCCTTGCCAACACCAATGATATTCAAGGAACGGTTGCCCAGTCTCCGATTCAAATGGGCGGAAAGGTGACAGAAGTGATTGAGCGCATGATGAAGCATCAATCTTACAAAAAGGAGTACCTGATTCCTGTTCATTTGGTGAATAAAGATAACATCGGGCAATATACAATTACAGGGTGGCAATAATGAGACGAAATAAAAGTATTTTTTATAGCAAAATTGCTTTAATGGTCATCAATTTTATTGCCATTGTTTATAATGCCTCTATTTATCTTTTTGCGACGAATTACGTGGTCGCAAGAGGTTATGCTCATTCACTATTGGGGCGTTTGGATGCTATCCCAGGCTCGCCGAGCTTTAGTTTTTGGTTAGCTATTATCTTTTATGCTTGCTTGCTATTAGTATTTTATTACCGCGAGAAACACCCAAATCAGCTATCCGTTTATGATAAAGTAACTATTATTGAGATTTTGCTGATGTTAGTTATCTTTTCTGTCCTGCATTCTTCTTATAATGGTCTGATTCTCTTGGTTTTTGCGGATATTTTTTACGGTTCTAAGGAGTTCAACACTTCAAAAGATCGGAAATATTGGTTTTCCTTTATCATTTTGAGCTTTACTATGTTGCTCTTATCCAACTATGATTTGATGTCACTTTTTGTTAAATTGCCTTCGTTAGATACCTACATTCGCTTTTGTCCAGAATCCATTCGCATGGCTCTCCTTTTTGGAAAGAATTTTCTCTTTTCACTGAATCTAGTTGTCTTTATGATTTCTCTACTATTTTATATTTTATCTGCGATGACCGAAAAACATCATATTGAAGAAGAGCTACGCATGGCCGCACAAGCCAATCGCGAGTTGAATAGTTATTTAGCCTTATCTGAAAAAATCGCAGAAGACCGTGAAAGAAAGCGAATCGCTAGAGAAATTCATGATACGCTAGGGCATGCTTTGACAGGGATTTCTGCGGGGATTGATGCAGTTAAAGTATTGGTGGATATTGACAAAAATCGTGCTAAGGAACAGTTAGAAAATGTTTCTGTGGTTGTGCGAGACGGTATCCGTGATGTGCGAGGTTCACTCAATAAAATGCGACCTGGTGCTTTAGAAAATAATAGCTTAAAGGAAGCGTTGTTCAAAATTATTCGAGAATATGAAGCCATTTCTAATTTGGAAATTCATTTTCGCTATGAATGGGCCACAATTGATTTAGATATTGCAAAAGAAGATATTGTCTTTCGGGTGATTCAAGAGTCCATTACCAATTCGGTACGGCATGGGCATGCCAAAACGGTTTGGATTGAGTTATTAGAAGAAGAGAATTATATCATGACCATTCAAGACGATGGAGTCGGCTTTGATGAGCTTTACTATGGTTATGGTCTCAAACAAATGCAGGAGCGTTTGGCGATTATTGGTGGGAATGTTCATTTTGAAAATCGCAACGGTTTCTATACTCATATTGAAATTCCGAAAATAGGAGGAAAAAATGATTAAAGTTTTAATAGCAGATGATCAAGCCTTGATTCGTGAGTCTTTACAGATTGTTTTATCGGCACATCCAGATATTGAAGTAGTGGGAATAGTCGGAGATGGCAAAGAAGTGCTTGACAAACTGCATCATGTACACCCTGATGTGATTTTAATGGACATTCGAATGCCTGTTATGGACGGTGTTCTCTGTACAAAGGCAGTCAAAGAACACTATCCAGATATCAAAATTATTATTCTAACAACTTTTGATGACGATGATTTCATTTTTTCTGCTTTAAAATATGGTGCTTCTGGTTATATCTTAAAAGGAGTCTCTACTGAAGAATTGTATCAAGCTATTCAAACGGTTCACAAAGGCGGAGCTATGATTAATCCGAACATTGCTAGCAAAGTGTTTAAAATCTTTTCACAAATGGCGCAGTCGAATTTTGCCATTTCTGTTGCGGAAGAAAATGTAGAAGATATGAGTCAGACTGAGTGGAAGATTATCCAACAAATTGGTTTTGGAGTTTCAAACAAGGAAATTGCAGCGAAGTTGTTCTTGTCTGAAGGGACAGTGCGGAATTACTTGTCAGGTATTCTGACGAAATTAAATTTGCGAGATCGCACGCAATTAGCTATTTGGGCTGTGCAGACAGGTGTTACCCAACGTGATTTTAGTAAGGACAATGACAAATGAAGTGGCGGATGAGGTATTTGACGATGTTCGTCTCGGCTCTCCTTTTAGTGACCCTTAGCTTTGTTTTATGGACTTCCAATCAAAAAAAGATTTTGCGAATTGAAGTGTATGCAGGCAGCAGCTGGGACGTTCCGAATAGTCGTGAGAATAGAGTGTTAGACAATATTATTCGCCAATTTGAAAAGTCACATCCCAATGTCAAGGTCGTTTATGAGAGTGGAATTCCTAAAAAGGACTATGACAATTGGCTAGCAGAAAAGATTCTAAAAGGTGAGCAGGCAGATGTATTTATGGTGCCTGAAAATGATTTTTCAATGTTGGCATCTTCTAGAGCATTCAAATCTTTGGATTCTTTGATTAGTAAGGAAGAAGCCGCGGCTTACTATTCAGTTGCCTACCAAGCTGGACAGTATCAGGGGCGCAGTTATGCTTTGCCGATTGAAAGTAACCCTGTCATGATGTGTGTCAATAAGGATTTGCTGGAAAAAGAAGGCATTTCAATTCCTAACTCTAATTGGACTTTAGAGGATTTATATGCGATTTGTCAAAAAGTAACAAAGGATACAGATGGTGACAGTCTGATTGACCAGTATGGCATTACGGATTATACTTGGAAGCAAGCCTTGGTGGCGTATAACGGGCATTTAAGAAATCAAAATGGTGTTAATGTTGATAGTGTCGAAATGCATCAGGCACTCTCCTTTATCAGTAAATTGGATTCATTAAATCAACGGTACAAGGTAACGTCAAATGATTTTGATGAAGGTAAGGTCGCCTTTTATCCAATGAGTTTGGCTCAATATCGAACCTACAAACCCTATCCCTACCATGTGGCAAAATATTCTAGATTTTCTTGGACTTGTATTCCCATGCCAGCTGCTAAAGCAGGAATTCCTGCAACACAAGTGAAAACGTCCCTTTTTGCCATGTCTTCAAAGACAAAACAGGACAAATTAGCTTGGGAATTTATGAAATTATTGTGTCAAAATCAAAAAACTCAACAGAATTTATTTGAAAAGTCGCAAGGAACATCTGTCTTGCTATCAGTTGTTAAAAGCAGTCAGACGAAAAAGATTTTACAAGCAGATGATTTTGGGCTGAATTCATTGACTTCTCAAAGATTGGATCATATGATGAAACATTCTGTCTTAGATATTAGTCGAGATGTGGATTATCACTCTCTGGAACGCATTGATCACTTACTCGAAAATGCTCTCAAGAACAATGAAATCGACAGTCGCTTGCCAAGTATTCAAAGGGAAATGGAAGAAACAGGCAAATAGAGGTTTAACGAAGAATAAATATCAAAATAGTCAGATGAGAGATTTTTGAACTCAAAGCTGGCTATTTTTCTTTTTGAAAAACTATATGACATTTGTCATATTTTAACTAACAAATGTCATCTTTACAAAGTGACATTCGACAATATGAAATCGGTTCCATGTTTGGTAAAATAAGGCTAGGAAATGAAGGAGGAAAGAACATGAAATATCTAGTACTGGTCAGTCATGGTGGACTAGCAGAAGGTGTGCAAAGCTCTTTGAGGATGTTCGCTGGGGATAAGACCGACCAAGTCGTTGCAGTAGGCCTAAAAGAAGGCAAGTCTGTTGAAGATTTCGCTCTTGACTTTCGTCAAGCGTTAGCAAATCTGGGAACAGAAGATACGGTTTTGGTGTTGGCAGACATTGTCGGAGGAAGTCCTTTGACGACAGCTTGCAATGTTTTATCAGAACTTGGCAAGTTAAACACTGCAGTCGTACTTGGTGGTCTCAATTTGACAATGGCACTCACAGGCTTAGTGATGAAAGATATGTTGGAAGGAAAAGAATTGGCACAAGCCATTCTCTCAGAAGCATCCGTAGCGCTGCAAGAATTTGATGTAGTTGCTAGTGACGAAGAGGATGAAGACGATATTTAAAAAAAGATTAAAAAGGAGATTTATCATGACAATTTCATTTGTACGTATTGATGACCGTATGATTCACGGTCAAACAGTAACTCGCTGGGCAAAGGAATATCCTTGTGACGGCTTAGTTGCTGTCAATAATGCTGCAGCAGGAAATGCAGTTTTGAAACAAGCCTACAAAGCAGCTTCTGATAAAAAAACATTCGTTTGGACAAACGAAGCATGGAAAGAAAAATCACAAAAGGTATTGGATTCCGATAGTCGCTATTTCTTGATTACTAAAAATTCAATTGATATGAAAGAAATACTAGTTGATCAAGGTTTTGTGCCTGGTGATATCAAAGAAATCATCGTTGGTCCAGCCAATGACCGTCCAGGAGCTATTAAATTAGGAAACAACCAATCCATCACACAAGAGGAAGCGGAAGCACTTGAAGCGATTCAAAAAGCTGGCTATAAAGTGAAATTCCAACTCTTGCCAGATGTGTCTATTGGCTACTGGGACGATTTCAAATCTAAATTTGGTTTTTAACAAAATATAATAAGCATTAAGGAGGCTTTATTATGACAATTTCGTGGTTTCAAGCCGCTTTACTAGGGTTATTTGCCTGTCTATCATCTATGCCTGGTCTAGGTGGTACTTCCATTGGTAACTATACTCTTGGGCGCCCACTTGTAGGTGGTCTTGTTTCAGGACTGATCTTAGGAGATGTGAAATTAGGTATCATCTGTGGGGTTGCGATGCAACTTGTTTACATCGCTTTGGTAACACCTGGCGGTACTGTTTCAGCTGACGTTCGTGCGGTTTCTTATATTGGGATTCCTCTGGCAATGGTTGCTATTCAATCACAAGGACTATCACTTGACTCTGCAGACGCTGCTAACTTGGCTAAATCAATGGGAACACTCGTTGGTACAGTCGGTACAGTTCTTTTCTATGGTACAGCTACTATGAATCTACTTTGGCAACATATTGGTTGGAAAGCTGTTGAAAAAGGTGAATTTAAACGCCTGTACATGGTAGACTGGGGCTTTCCTTGGATTTCACACTTAGTATTCTCATTCTTGCCAACGCTTATTATGTGTAAATTAGGTGCTGATGCGGTTACTGCTTTAAAAACAGCTCTTCCATTAGATGGTATTCCAATGAAAACCCTCTTTACGGTCGGCTCTCTCCTTCCATGTGTCGGAATTGCCATCCTCTTAAAACAAATCGTTGAAAAAGCTGTTGATTTCATTCCATTCTTTGTTGGATTTACTTTAGCAGCTTCATTAGGACTTAACCTTGTATCTTGTGCAGTCATTTCATTAATCTTTGCAGTATTATTCTATGAAATTCAAATGGCGAAAAATGTAAGAGCACAAGCGGCTGCCAGTGCAAGTTTTGATGATGACGATGAGGAGGATATTTAAAATGGTTAAATTAACGAAAAAAACATTAGGAAAATCTTTTCATCATTGGTATTATGGGAACTTAACTTGCTTCTCACAAGAACACATGCAAACCTTTGGATATCTGGCTTCAATGTTACCAATTGTGGAAGAATTATATTCTAAAAAAGAAGATCAAGCAAAAGCAATGCACACCTACACCGCATTCTTTAACACGGAGCCGCAATTAGGTGCATTGATTGTAGGGATTACAGCAGGTTTAGAAGAAGCGCGCGCGAATGGGGCTGATGGAGTAGATGATGAAACAATCAACGGTCTTCGTGCTGGTCTCATGGGACCTGTTGCAGGAATTGGTGATTCACTGATTGTTGGTACTTTGATTCCGATTATACTAGGTATTGCTCTCGGTTTGTCAAACGGTGGTTCACCACTTGGTGCGATTTTCTATATCGTGGTTTGGAACTTGCTCGCCTACTTTGGTATGAAATTCGCCTACTTTAAAGGGTACGAACTAGGAGATAAAGCAGTTGAATTTCTTGTAGGCCCTCAAGGACAAGCTATCCGTAAGTCGGTGTCTATCATTGGTGGTATGGTCATCGGTGCGGTTGCAGCGACATGGGTACCTGTTAAGACAGCTTTCAAATTGAAAGATTCTTCAGGGAAAGCCTTCTTGGTTTTACAAAGCCAATTAGACGGTGTTTATCCAGGTTTATTGACAGCTTTGTTTATCGTCTTTTGCTGGTGGTTGATGGCGAAGAAAAATCTCTCACCAATCAAAGTAATGTTGCTTCTCGTTGTAGTGGCCTTTCTTGGTGTATTGGTTGGCTTCTTCAATCCAGGATTGAAATACTAAATAGGAGAAAAATATGACAGAACAAGAATTGATTCAAGGATATGAAACGGAAATTCAATACCAAAAACACATGATTGAAAATCTAGGGCGTTGGTTTAGTCTCTTCTTTACTATTACTAGTATCGGTCTTGTTCTGGTTTATTTCTTCCGTCAGACCAATTTTATTAGCTTCATTGCTGGAACGATCCTAGCGGTCCTAGGGATTCTAGCAATGCTTGTCTTTGGTTATGGTATTTATAAAGGACGATTGAATATTAAAAAAGTTATTGACGATTTTGAAGAAAAATTAAGATTGATCCAATAAAAACTTATTTGCTTTCCCCCTAAAAACTTTGTCGTTTGACAGAGTTTTTTTCTTGACTATTTCTGACCAAGTGATACAATAGAAAATGTAAATATTAGCACTCGTGTATATAGAGTGCTAAAACAAGATATTGGAGGTAAACAAATGCTTAAACCATTAGGCGACCGTGTGGTCCTAAAAGTAGAAGAAAGAGAACAAAAAGTTGGTGGCTTTGTCATTGCAGGCGCAGGACAAGATGCAACGAAGACGGCAAAAGTTATAGCTGTCGGGGAAGGAATTCGTACGCTCAACGGTGAACTCGTTGCTCCAAGCGTGAAGGTCGATGATACTGTTCTCGTTGAAAGCCACGCAGGAATTGAAGTCAAAGACGGCGAAGAAAAGTACCTCGTTGTCAATGAAGCAAATATTCTAGCGATTGTTGAATAAATAAAAATTTATAGAAAGAGGAATTGTAAAAATGGCAAAAGATATTAAATTTTCAGCAGATGCAAGAAGCGCCATGGTGCGTGGTGTTGATATTTTGGCAGATACCGTTAAAGTAACCTTAGGCCCTAAAGGGCGCAATGTCGTTCTTGAAAAATCATTTGGCTCACCACTCATCACAAATGACGGTGTCACCATTGCAAAAGAAATCGAACTCGAAGATCATTTTGAAAATATGGGAGCTAAGTTGGTGTCAGAAGTTGCATCAAAAACCAATGATATCGCTGGTGACGGAACAACTACTGCGACTGTGTTGACGCAAGCAATTGTCCGTGAAGGAATCAAAAATGTAACTGCTGGTGCAAACCCAATCGGCATTCGTCGTGGTATTGAAACAGCTGTTGCAACAGCTGTTGAAGCCTTAAAAGCAAATTCTGTTCCGGTTTCTAATAAAGAAGCCATTGCGCAAGTTGCAGCCGTATCATCACGCAGTGAAAAAGTCGGAGAATACATCTCTGAAGCTATGGAAAAAGTTGGCAACGACGGTGTCATCACTATTGAAGAATCAAAAGGAATGGAAACAGAGCTAGATGTTGTGGAAGGTATGCAGTTTGACCGTGGCTATCTTTCTCAATACATGGTAACAGATAATGAAAAAATGGTTGCTGATTTAGATAATCCATATATCTTGATTACAGATAAGAAGATTTCTAATATCCAAGAAATTCTTCCTTTGTTGGAAAATATCTTGAAGACTAGTCGTCCATTATTGATTATCGCAGATGATGTAGACGGTGAAGCTCTTCCAACTCTTGTGTTAAATAAAATCCGCGGTACTTTCAATGTAGTCGCTGTGAAAGCGCCAGGATTCGGAGACCGTCGTAAGGCTATGTTAGAAGATATTGCGATTTTGACTGGTGGTACAGTAATTACAGAAGATCTTGGTCTGGAATTGAAAGATGCAACGATTGAAGCGCTTGGACAAGCCTCAAAAGTGACTGTGGACAAAGATAGCACTGTTATCGTTGAAGGCTCTGGTGATTCCGAAGCGATTGCTAACCGTGTGGGTGTTATTAAATCCCAAATCGAAAGTTCTACGTCTGACTTTGACCGTGAAAAGCTCCAAGAACGCTTAGCGAAATTGTCAGGCGGTGTGGCTGTCATCAAAGTTGGTGCTGCAACAGAAACAGAACTCAAAGAAATGAAACTCCGCATCGAAGATGCCCTCAATGCAACTCGCGCCGCTGTTGAAGAAGGAATTGTCTCAGGTGGTGGAACAGCCTTTGTCAATGTTTTAAGTGCCGTTGAAGCGCTAGAGTTGTCAGGTGACGAAGCAACTGGTCGCAACATCGTTCTTCGTGCGTTAGAAGAACCTGTTCGCCAAATCGCTTTGAATGCAGGATTTGAAGGTTCTATCGTCATTGACCGCTTGAAAAATTCGAAAGCTGGAACTGGTTTTAATGCTGCTACAGGTGAATGGGTGAACATGATTGATGCTGGGATTATTGACCCAGTCAAGGTTACTCGTTCTGCCCTTCAAAATGCAGCTTCAGTAGCGAGCCTCATCTTAACAACTGAAGCAGTTGTTGCTAACCAACCAGAACCAGCCAGTCCAACTCCAGCAATGGATCCAAGTATGATGGGCGGCATGATGTAATATATAACTAAAACCCTTGTAATATCAAGGGTTTTACTATTGTCTGAAACATGATTAAAGGCAAGGAGGGGCAAAAAAGGGGCAAAAGTTTATAACTTGTTTAGAGCGTCTATAGCATTCTTTCTTGCGTTTTTTGTGACGTGATTATAAATAGCTAGAGTAGTTTCAGGGTCAGAGTGTCCTACTCGCTCCATAATTACCTTAAGTGGGACAATAAAGAGATGTGGGAATGTCTGAATATGTGGCTAGTTAAATACTTTTTGAAATGCAGCTCTTACCCATGTTCAATTTTGAGAGTGGGACAGAAATCAATCATTCGAAGAATTTGATTTTTCAGCAAGTCCCAATTTCTAGTTGCTGACCTAAAATAGTCCACAGGACTGTTTTGACTTTTACCTTTGCACAGTTGGTTAGGATAGCCGCTATCACCGGTATAACAAGGGATAAGGTTATCCAACCAACCACTGTGTATTGCAAGCCAAACTATAAAATGCATGAGGTTGGGAACTTTTGTCTCAACCTCTTTTTTAGCTTGATTTCATATAGAAGACAAAAAGGATACAAAGTAAAAATAGAAGTTCCAAAAATGTTCGATGAATATTAGGAATTTATTGCTGTTACTTAATAAATTAGTACCACTTGACAAAGCCATTCTCTTTTGTCTATTTGTCTCTGCTCCTTTTCTGTGGTAAAATAGTGATACATTTCTAAGGAGAAAACAATGATTGATGTTGAAGAAATTCTGAGTAAAATGAATCCCAATCAAAAGATCAATTACGACCGCGTGATGCAAAAAATGGTCAAAGTTTGGAAAGCAGACCAGAAGCGTCCTACGATTTTGATGCACACCTGCTGTGCACCTTGCTCAACTTATACGCTGGAGTATTTGACCCAGTATGCGGACGTGACGGTTTATTTTGCCAATTCAAATATTCACCCCAAAGCAGAATACCAACGCCGTGCCTATGTTACTCAAAAATTTGTTCACGATTTTAATGAAAATACTGGTAATCATGTTCAATATTTAGAAGCTCCCTATGAGCCTCAGGAATTTTTCCGGACAGTACACGGTTTGGAAGAAGAGCCGGAAGGTGGCGATCGTTGTAAAGTTTGCTATGATTATCGCTTGGATAAAACGGCACAAGTGGCGGTTGATTTGGGATTTGACTATTTTGGAAGTGCCTTGACAATCAGCCCTCATAAAAATTCGCAGACAATCAATAGCGTTGGAATTGAAGTACAGAAAGTTTATGCAACGCAGTATCTTCCTAGTGATTTCAAGAAAAATCAAGGCTATAAGCGCTCAGTCGAAATGTGCGAGGAGTACGACATTTACCGCCAATGTTATTGTGGTTGTGTATTTGCAGCACAGGCGCAAGGAATTGACCTCGTTCAGATTAAAAAAGATGCGACGGCTTTTTTGAAAGGAAAAGATTTAGAAAAAGATTATTCGCATATCAAATTTACTGTCACGAATGGAGAATCCTAAAATAACGCTTGTATGGAGTTGATTGCGCTTCTTTATACAAGGTTATTTTTGTTTGTACATTTAGAAGTTTTATATCTTGACGTCATCAATATATTGTGTTATCATTTTCTTTGGCACAATATATGGTAGTTCAACTGAGACTGATGACCTGATATTGGATAGATTTGGGAGGTGCAGGAAGATAGTGATTATTTTAGCGGGCATGATTGGGGTAGGCAAGACGACCTACACTTATCGACTAGCCGAGGAATTAGGAACGCAGCCTTTTTTTGAACCTGTAGAAGAAAACCCTATTTTGGATAAGTATTATGAAGACCCTGATAAGTATGGTTTTGCTTTGCAGATTTACTTTCTAAACAAACGCTTTAAAATGATTAAAGCGGCCTATCATGATGACAATAACATTCTAGATCGTTCTATTTATGAAGATGCTCTGTTTACTTACATCAATACCCTCAAAGGCAGCATTAGTGAGCAAGAGTACAATATCTACTTGGAACTTTTGGACAATATGATGGAAGAAATCCAAGGTTTACCTAAGAAGGCGCCAGATTTGTTGATTTATTTAGACGGAAGTTTCGATCATATTATGAACAATATCAAAAAACGTGGTCGCGATTATGAGCAACCAAATGAAGAAAATGGGCTCGCTGACTACTATCAGCTGCTTTACAAGCATTATCAAAATTGGTATGAAGATTACAATTATAGTCCTAAAATGAGAATTGCAACGGATGATTTAGATATTGCAAATCCAAATGACTGGAATCACGTGTATCAACAAATTCAACAAAAAATGAAAACGATTGGGCTTCAAAAGTGAGTTCAATCAAAAAATCTCAAAATCGCTTCGAGATTTTTGTGTATATAAATAAAAAGGGTGACAGATGATAACGGATAGACAAGCGAAAATTCTTCAAGAAGCGAGAGATTTTGTTTATGCTGAACTGAAAGACGAGATGAGCGGGCATGACTGGTGGCATATTGTGCGTGTCACGAACAATGCTGTAGAAATTGCTACACAAGAACAAGCAGATGTTTTTATTTGCGAGCTAGCTGCCTTGCTGCATGATATAGCTGACGGGAAATTAAATGAGAATGAAGAGGTGGGCTTGCAAAAGGTTGAGCAATGGCTACAGAATCATCAGGCTTCAGATGCGGAAATAGCTCATGTGCTGGATATTATTTCAACGATGTCATTTAAAGGTGGTCATCAACAGAAGAATGTCAGCACTTTGGAGGGGCAAATTGTTCAAGACGCTGACCGTTTGGATGCGATTGGAGCGATTGGAATAGCGCGAGCTATGGCTTATTCAGGTCATATAGGGAGACCGATTCACGATCCAGATTTGCAGCCGAGAGAAAACATGACATTGGAAGAATATCGCGCTGGGAAGAGTTCAGCTATCATGCATTTCTATGAGAAATTACTCAAATTAAAAGACTTGATGAATACAGACTATGCTAAGCAATTAGCGATAGGTCGCCACCACTTTTTGGAAGAATACCTAGAGCAATTCTATGCAGAATGGGATGCGAAAAAGTGACAATTAAAGATACGAAAAAGCTGAGAATATAACTTCCCAGCTATTTTAATATGCCCAAAATGGTAGCTAGATTATTTACGAAAGGCATCAACGATATAGGTAAAACCAGCAATTAAAAATGCAAAAGCAACGGCATAAATGACAAAGACGCTTGTAGCTGTTGGATTGAACAAAATGACTAATCTAAGCAGAAATACAAGTAGCGCCACCCACATGATGTGATTGCCAATAGCAGGGAAAATCAGTCCTAGACAATTACCTTTAAAGAAAGCAATAATGGCTTCTACAATTAACTAAATTCCTAAAATGGTTGGAATGATGACAGGTAAGGTCACAATCCATAGGCAACGAGGTAGAGAGCTAAGAGAAGATTAACAATCCCTTGGAAAAGATAAACTGGTGAGCGAAGCTCTTTTGGTACAGAGAAATAGCCTAAAATAGCTGCTATAGAAGCAACCAGTAAACCAAATGCAATCCACCAGCTGTAAGCAACAAGATTAGCTACTGGGTTTGTAAATAGAAAAAGTGCTAAAAGGATAAAAACAACTCCTGCAAGGAATAGCAATAAACGATTAGAAATTTCATTTCAATACCCCCTATATAGTATAGTTTGAGAATGAAAGCATTTTAACTCTTTTGATGGGAGATATCAAGAAAGGAAATAGATAGTTTGAGAATTTTAGTATGGCTTTTTGTGGAACAAAAAAGGCTGTTTTATTATTTTTTGTAACTATAACAAGGTTAGAAGATTATAAGTGGGAACAACAAAAAAGAGGATGGGACAAAAATCCGACCTCAAATATAAAAAGCGAACAAAACTAGTTTTCTGGTAATCAGAATTCTGCTTTGTTCGCTTTTCGCATTTAATTATAGATTTGAAGGGCTTAATAATTAAGATTTTTAAAAATTGAAATCTTTTTGTCCCAAACTCTTTCTACTTAAATTTTATTATGCCCCCTACATGAAAATATTGTGTAGCAGTAAAAATAAAAAAGGCTAGTTTTATGCTATTTGTTAGTGCGCGATTTTATTAAAAAAGTAAAAATAAATTTAAAAATGGGGCAAAAATGGGGCAGAAACATGAAAGGTTTAGTTAAGTTTTTTATTCTAAAATTAAAGAATAAAAATTATAAAATAAAGAAGATTAAAAAATAGTCTTTTTTATTTTGTATAGATATATAAAATAAAATCAAAAAAACTTTGACAAAATAGCGAAAACATGAGACAATGAACCTATCATAGAAAATATATTTAATTCTTTATGATTGTAATATTTATAAGGAGGTGCTAGAATGGCAACTAAAAGTTTCACAACAGATTTATCCTTTAATCGAAAATCTGCTGCTGCTTTAATTGAGACATTAGGAAAATATCGTAAACCAATACGTTCTACACCATCTAAAGTTACAGAAGTGAAAGATAGAGCAGAGTTAGAAAGATTATTTAGGAAGTGACAAACTCAGGAGTTGTAGTTGTGTCGCTGGATGATTTATTATCAGCTTTGAAAACAGAGGAAATAAAGTCTATTTTTAATGATTTTATTAGTATTAATCAAGATGATAGTCCGCATGATGTAGAACTTTTTCTGAAAACAAAAGCGATAGATTTTGAGCGTACTGCGATTGCGACAACATATTTAGTTTTTGATGAGGGGACTAATATACTTTTAGGTTTCTTTTCATTGGCCAATAAGCCGTTGACTATGTCGAAGAAAAATTTTGAAGGTCTTAGTAAAAAGCAACAAAAAAGTTTAAGGCATTCAGGACGTCAGATTGGTAATAAATTTCAAGTTAATAGCTATTTGATTGGACAGCTAGGGAAGAATTATTCTGAGTCTGTACAGAATGCTGAGTATAAGTTAAATGGTAAAGAGCTTTTGGATTTAGCTTATGGAAAGGTGTTAGAAGCTTCAAAAATAATCAAAGCAAAATATGTTTGGATAGAATGTGAAGATATTCAATATTTAAAGACATTTTATTCTGATTTTGGGTTTGCAATGATTCCTGATTATTTTTCATCAAATAATCTTAGAGTTATGATGATGAGGATATAAAAATCTAACTAATAGGCACCTTAAAAAGTGTCTATTTTATAATAAGTAATGATAGATTGATTTGTATGACTATTTGTGTTACAATAGATATACAAGGAAGAGATGAGGTGAATATTATGTCAACAATTGCTGTTCGTGTAGATGATAAATTAAAAGCAGAAGCAGCTGAATTATTTGATTCATTGGGAATTGATATGACGACAGCAGTTAAGATGTTTTTGATTCAATCTGTTCAGACTAGGAGTATTCCTTTTGCGGTGAAGCAAAATATAAGTGATGAAGAATTTCAAGAAATGATTGATAAAAAGCTTCCTAGTGTAAAGGTGAGTGCTACTGATAAGGAAAGTTTAGCAGCATTTTTCGGTGATGAAGATTTTTCAGAATATGAAGGTGCGTTTAATGACTGATGTTGAGATTTATTCGGTTCTGGTAACACGGATAGAATATAGTGATAAAACAGGCTCGAAAATTCGTCCAGCGGTAGTTGTGAAATTTGGTGATGAAATCATACGCACTTTTCGTATTACAAGTAAATATGAAACGAAATCTGATTATATTAAGTCACAATATTTAGAAATTATTGATTGGTTCAAAGCTGGGTTGAAAAAGCCTTCTTGGATTGATACGGTTCAGTTATATGATATTGAAAAAAATGGATTCAATATTAAGGTTATTGGTAGATTAAGTGATCGTGATATAAGTCGCTTAAAAGAATATATAAGAGATAAAGAGCTTTAATGTTTTTATGGAAAGGGAATAATAGTATGAAAAAGAAGGTATTGTTTTTGGTGACAATGATTGCAGCAGCAATCTTCCTAGTATCTTGTTCGGCTAATCAACAAGCTAGCTTAGATGGTGAATATTATACTACATCTAAATTTAGTGAAGATGGTTTAAGTGAGTCTCCTTGGATTGTCATTAAGGACAAGACTTTAACTTATTATTTTGGTGGAAAAGATGATCCAAGTGGAACATTGAGATATTCTGTTGATACAGAAAAGAAAACTTTGACAGGAGAAGGTAAAACTTTAGCTTATTCATATGATAAAGAGAGTGGAGTTCTTTCTGCTGGGATTATGAGTGGAGATGAACAATTTGTAAAGAAAGATTCTAAAAAATATAAGGAATTGAAAAAAATGGAAAAGGACTGATAATGTCCTTTTTTTATTTCAGCTGTAAAAACTATCTGTTTAGAGAATTGTTTTAATGTTATTAAAAATCCATGTTATAGTTGTAGTATGAAAGAAGAAATGATTTTTGATATAAAAGTGATTGCGAACGAATTACATTATCATGTATCAGATAATGAATTGAAATGGCGTATTTTTCAATTGCGAGTGCGATTGGATAAATTAGAAGAAACAGTTAATAGAAAGGGAAAAGGGGCTATCAACTAGTCCCTTTGTTTTGTATGTCATAGTGTTTGAGTTTGGCTTTACGCCGACTGTCTATTTCAGATAGTGCTTGGGTATTCCAAGTGTACCAAATGGCTAGACCTTTATCATAGTAAGCAGATATTCTGAAATGTGGAAATTGCTTTTTAAGAGTTTGTTGGAAATCGGGATCTATCAAAGAAGTAATTTCTTGATTAGTGATAAAGTCTGTTTCAGTAGTTAATTTTTTGAAGTAGTTAATATCTTCTACTTGAATAGCTTCGTATTCTTTAATGATTTTCTCTTTAAAGGATTGAATGAGCTGGATTAGAATATCAGATTTTCTGGTTTTATATTGGAAAATAACTTCTCTAGCTTGTTCTATGGAGAAATGTCCTTGGTAGTGTAAAAAGTCCTCTAAACGGATTTCTAAGGCTTGTGGAGAAACTTTTAATTCTCTGGCTAGGTCTTGAAAGGTTATTTGTTGGTAAACAATTTTGGTTAAAAGGATAATATCGGGCATAAGAACAAAGGAAGAGAAATAGTTAGCTTCTTTTTCTTGCCAGTCTTGATTTTGTGCATTTTCCGAAAAGACTGTTCCAGAATGTTGTAAGACTAAGTGTCCTAATTCGTGGCATTTGGTAAAGTTTTGTCTGTTTGGGCTGCTTTCTGATTCGTAAGAGAAAGAGATTCCTAAGTTATCAATTAAGGTCAGTCCTAAAATTGCCTCGTCCGAAAAATGATGAGGCAATGTTTTAATCTTGTATTGAGTAGTAATGTGGTTGAAATAGTCTTCAAAAGTGTAATGGATTTTGGAGATATGGTAAAGTTTAATGAAATGATAAATTTCTGTCTTAGCAATCTCCCATACCTTAAAATAAGAATCGTTCACTCTTCGTCTTCCTCAAATGCTTTTCTTCTAATCTCCATAAATTCAAGAAGTTCTTTTTGGAATACTTCTTTTTGTTTTGGGGTCATATTTTTTGAGGTTTTTCGATAGAGAATTTCGACATTCGAGAGTTCATCTTCTGGATTTTTGACATCAGAATTTCCCAAGAGGTAATCAGTAGTCACATGAAAGAAGGAAGCAAATTTATCAAGTGTATCGGCACTTGGTTTTATTTTTCCACTTTCCCATTGTTGATAAGCTGGTTGAGTGATGTTTAATTTTTTTGCGATTTCTTTTTGAGTTAAACCAGTTTCTTTTCGTAGTGCTTTTAGGCGTTCTGGAAACATATTTTGAGCCTTTCAAAAAATTTTTAAATTTTTTTAAAAAAGTATTGACAAAATAAGTGATAACTTATATAATTAAAATATAAGTTAAAACTTATAAAACTAATACAGATATTATAACAAACAGATGGAGGAAGAATAGATGGAAAAAACGGTAGATAAATTAAATCGACTAGACATATTAAATTTTACAAATGCTATTTTAAGTATTGCTGATCAGTTTGAAAGTGTACAAACTTTTTCTCCTTATGACTAGATATATTAAATAGTATTTGATGTATCTATTGATGAAGAGAAAGAAGTATCTTTATTAGAACATTGAAAATTAAATAAAAAGTACGTCTGCAATCCGAAAATCCAGACTGTAAACGCACCTAGAAATACCAATTCAATTATATCTTAAAATAAGATTTTTGTCAAAAGACTTTAAGATATAGGTTGTGTTGAAGTGTGAGATGTATAGGTTTGTGGGGATGTATAAATTCACTAGAACTTAATTTTGGTTGTTGTTATTAAATCCAAGCGAGGATAGCAATGATAATTAGGATAATAGAGACAAGTGGGTAGGTTAAAAACATTTGAAAATAGTACGAGAGTACAAATCGAATTATTTTAAAAATGAGTTTTGTAATTCCTTTAATAATGTCTTTCATGTCTAGTTCTCCTTGAAATTATGTGTATAATGAAGAATAAAAATCATCCAAGGGGTGTTTCCATCTGCCCAAGGATTGATTTGTTATTCAGTTTTGGTTTTTGTTTTATTTTATCATAAATATTTTAAGAAGTCAAAATTAGGTTCTAGCGAGTTTATACATGAAGTATTAAGGTTTATGCTAGTTATCCTGTGTAGAGCAAAAAACTAGAGGTGCTGGCTGAGAACAGCTGGAAGAGCGATCGAGGGCAATGTCGGAGAGAGACGATAACCTTTTATACGGGACAGGCGCTAGGTAAGGTATAACTCTTGCTGAAAAATGGTATGCGAAGATACGAGCATGCACTAGATAGGATAGTTACCTATTTAGTAGAGCAGAAAGAAAAAGGCTAGGAATTCCCAGCCTTGAAATTAGATTATCCAACTAATTATGACAATAATTGTTAAAATTTTTCTGTTCTATTAAGTAGGTAATGTTGATGAGACGATTTGTTTATGGCAAGTCGCCTTTTTTTATTACGTGAAATGGGGTGAGAGATGAATCAATATTATAAGGTTTTGAAATTTATTTTAACTATTGCAATGTTGGTAGTAATGGTTGGTCTTGTTTATTATATGTTGTTTTTATTAGTAAAAGATATTTATTTGGCTTTTATAATATTGTTGATGTGGTTGCTGGCTTTTTTTTGTGATGATTGGATACCTTATGTTGCTTTTTTAATTTTTGTTGTTCTTTTTATAGGAGAGTTTGTTAGATTGTTTACAGAAATAATCGAATTTCTCTTTAAAAGCTTTTAGTATGTCGGAAAATATGTATATGTTTGGATGGGAGTATAAAAAGGGGTGAATGATAGTTGGTAAGGGCTATAATTATGGGTGTCAGTTTAATTATTTTTGCACCAGTTTTGTTGTTGATGTTGATTTTTAAAACGTTAGGTTTTGTGTTTCGTTTTTAAAGGAGAATAATATTGAAGGAATATAGTGTGATTTATAATCAGAGGTATTTTGCGATTATTTTGGATAAGACAAGGTGGTTTATGAATGATATTTAAAGAATGGTTAAAAAAGCAACAGTTATTATTGCTTTTGAGAGACAGATGGAAAAAGAATGATGTAGCTGTTTATTTTGATAATGATAATTTAATTTTTGTTAAAACAGGGAAGCATTTGAATAAGTATTTTGCGGTTCGTTTATCTAAACATGATATAGAGATGATTCATCAGTATTTATTGAATGGATCTTTTTTAATTTATTCTGGAGTAGTTCAATCAGGAATTTATAATTATGTGATGAAGACTAGATGGAAATGGCGAGATATAGTGACTTGGGAAGACTAAGTTAGAAATTGATAGATAGTGAGGTTGAGTAAAATGTGATGGAGAATTATGAGTATTTTGAGAAAGGATATGAGCGAATTTGGCAAAATTTTAAATTTTCTTTTAGAGTGTATCAGGCAAATATTGTTTTTCAGCGTCGTTTGTGTGTAGAGACATTGGAGGAAATTGATAGATTACATAAAGAATATTTGCGTTGTTATGGTGTTTCAACTTATGGATTGTATCGACGTTATTTGAATATGGTGGAGAGAAATTATGAGTTGATTAGATAGTAGTATATAATTTTTGTAAAACTGTTTATATTGTTGTAAAATAAATAAAAAATAGATTT
>OBXQ01000183.1_pt1 | contig 49069 bp, 46 predicted proteins | sample 1476641 | NCBI WGS metagenome assembly OBXQ01 (sample SAMEA2580174, study PRJEB22360) | human gut metagenome | biome: human gut; feature: human-associated habitat; material: faeces | place: Denmark | collected 2008/2010
AGTTCGCTAAATGGGTGGCAGCGCCTGCCGTAAAGCTCCTCCATCATTTCCAGACTGGGAGCAATGCAGCACTCCTCCCGCTGCATGCCCCGGTACTGAGGGTTGATGAACGGTCCTTCCAGGTGCACGCCCAGCATCTCCGCCCCGGGATATCCCGCCTCGTAAGCCTCGTCCGCCGCCGCGATGCAGCGCTTGATCTCCGGGATGGTGTCCGCCCCCGAGGTAGCCAAAAAGGACGTGACCCCGGCGTAGGGCAGGGTGCGGCACATCTCCCCCACCGCCCCTGCGGTCTTTTCAAACCAGAAGGAGCCGGTGGCCCACCCGTGGATGTGGATATCCATAAATCCCGGCAGGATCACCTGATCCCCGAAATCCCGGTACGGGCCGTCCCAGGCGCTGTAAAGCCCCTTGATTTTCCCGTCCTGAAGCTCCAAAAAGCCGTCAAATTCCCGGTCCTCCAGGATGATGTGTTTCGAATGTAGAATCATCGCATGTTCCCCCAAAAATATGTAAATTTTACCATTACACCGTGGCCGGACGGCGCCGCGCCCGATACGTCACTCCGCCATCCGTACCCGGCCGGGCGCTTCGCGCCCCAGGCCTCCGCCTCTCCGGCCGGGACCCAGTAATCCTTATTCGCTTCCATCAAATCATCCAGCACCGCCTTGGCCTTGGACGGGTCCACCACAGAGCGGTTCAAAATCAGCGCCTTCAACGCCTTGGTATAATCCTGTTCCAAAAACGCCTCCACGGTCAGCAGCTCATACGCATACTGCCCTTCCATCAGCCCCTTGTAATAAGGTGAAATGTCCCCAAATGGATACCCCTTGGCGCCATCCTTTCCAATGGTCCCGGCCACCTCCACGATCGCGTCCGGTTCAAAATTGCCGATGATGCCGTCGTTGCGCACCAGCACGATAAACTCCCGGTTTAAATCGTAGGCGATGGACTCCGCCACCTCCACCATCAGGTTGCCGAACACGCTGTTGGTCAGCATTTCCAGCCCCTCCATACTGTCCCGTCCCTTCGCCCTGGCGCAGACCTCGAACACTTCCTTTTCCCGGGAATCCCTGGACTCGTCCGCCCGGGTGTACGCCGGGTCGCTCTCCGCCGCGATCTCCTCCGGGAACATGTAATACTGCAAATAGGTGGTGGGAATGTACTCGTCGATGAACTTCATATATTGGTTCACCCGCACGTAGGTGTCCAGCCAGGATTTGGAGCGCTGCTCCGCGTTAAAGGGCTGGAAGTCGTGGTCCCGCAGATAGGCCCGCAGGGTGTCGAAATGGTCGTTTCCGTCCGTATCCTTAAGCTCCGTAAACCACCCGAAATGGTTCAGGCCGAAATATCTGGCCCGCAGCTTTTCCTGGGGCACGCCCAGAATCTTGGCGTAGCTCTTCATCAGGGAAAACGGCTGGTCGCAGAGATTTAAAATCCGCTTGTCCTCGGGGAACATCTTGTCCAGCCCCAGGGCCACGATGGCCGCCGGGTTGGTGTAATTTAAAATCCAGGTGTCCTTGGAGTAAGAGCGCACCTTCTCCACCATGTGTTTCATGGCTCCCAGCGAGCGCATTCCGTAGGCAAATCCGCCCGGCCCGCAGGTTTCCTGACCCACCAGCCCGTAGCGCAGCGGAATTTTCTCGTCCAAAGACCGCATGGCCGTCTTGCCCACCCGCATCTGGCAGAACACGAAATCCGTCTCCCGGTAAGCCTCGTCCTCGTCCGTAGTGAACACCACCTCGCACTCCGGGTAAAAACATTTCAGCACCAGCCGGTCGTAATCCTCCATCAGACCCATGCGCTCGTTGTCAATATCATAGAAAATGATCTTAGAGAGCGGAAAACGCTCCTTATAGTTGACCAATGTCCCCACCAGGGCCGGCACCCGCGCGCTCCCCGCGCCTGCGATTGTAATAATATGCGATTCTCTCATCCCGATACTCCCTCTTTTCCATTTATAAAAAGGGGATACGCCGTTCCGCCGCCGCATCCCCCGCTGATCAGCCAATACTCCCCTGCGGCTGCTCTCAAATCTTCACGATATCCGCCTCGCCCCGGGCAACCGCGCCGGTTTTCAGCAGCGTAACCGCCTCGCCGTTCACAAATACAACCGGCGATATCAGAGATTTCCCGCTCTGTCTTACCAGGTCCAGATCCACCGTCACCAGCGTCTGACCCATTTTCACCTTGTCCCCGGCCTGAACCTTTACATCGAAGCCCCGGCCCTCCAGCTGGACCGTGTCCATGCCGATGTGGATCAGGCACTCCAGGCCGTCCGCCCGTTTTAAACCGTAGGCGTGGCCAGTGGGAAATGCCGCGGTGACCTCCCCGTCAAAGGGCGCCGCCACCTGGCCGTCGGTTAAGTCCACCGCGAACCCGTCGCCCAGCATTTTCGAGGAAAACGCCGGGTCCGGCACCTCGGTGACCGGCATGAGCCTGCCGCCCATGGGGGATACAAACTCTACTTTTTTACGTCCGAACAGTCCCATTGTGATCGTTCCTCCAATTCTATCTTCCAGTTACTGCGGGAGGCTCCCGGGCGGCCCGGCTCCCGCCGGTTCAGCCCGAAGTTTTCCCGGAACGCGGATGGCCCGGCTCCCGCCGGCCCACCCCTGCGTCTCACGACCTCTTATCCAATCCGCGCCCTAAGCTCCCCTGCCGCCGTCCTGGCCTTCCCGGCCATATCCGCCGCAATCTCGCTGCAAAGCCCGGTATAGCTGGCCGGATCGATCATGCTGCGCAGTTCCTCCTCCGAGAACATGGCGGTGATCCCGTCGTCCTCCAAAAGCACGCTCAGATAATCCCGGCCTTCCAGTTCCACCTTCATGGCCTTGTCGTACATCAGCTCGTGGGCCTTATCCTTACCAAGCCTGGCGGCCACGTTCATCATCACGTACTCGCTGTTGTCCAGTCCCCGGTTCAGATTTACATTCTGCAACATCCGCTCCCGGTTCACATGCAGGGTCCGCGTCAGCTCTTCCCCGCGGATCAGCACCTCGGTGGCCAGCTCCAGCCCTTCCTCCATCAGCCCGTCAAAGAGCATGTAGGAGCTGCTGTCGCCCTCGAACATCCGCACCGCAGAGTAAAGCCCGGTGGTGGACAGGGAATACAGCTTCTGGGAGTTAGCGATAATGCCCTTGGCCAGCTTGGGGTTGATCTTCTGGGGCATGGTGGAGCTGCCGATGGTGCCCGGCGTGAAGGACTCGCTGACCTCGGAAAACTCCTCGATGCCAGTGTAATAGACCTCTTCCGCCATCTTGTGCAGCGTATTGCACAGCAGGGACAGGTTCATCAGGTACTCCACCTTCATCTGGCTCATATTACGGCTGGGAACGTCCATGGGCCTCATGCCCAGCGTTTCCGCCACCCGCTCCTGAATCCTGCGGCCGGGCCGGCCGGTGGCGTTGAATCCGCCCACCGCGCCGCCCATCATGGCAACGAACACCCGCTTCTCGCACTCCTCCAGCCGCTCTAAGCTGTTTAACAGCTCGCTGATGTACACGGACACCTTGTAGCCGTAGGTAATGGGAATGGCGTGCTTTCCGTGGGTCCGCCCAGCCATCACCGTGTCCGCGTTGTCCCCGGCCAGGGTTCCCAGATTGTCCAGAATGTCCGCGATAAAGCTCTTGAACACCCGGTTGACTTCTTTTGTAATGTAGAGCTGGGAGGTCTGCTGGATATTCTGGGTGGTGACCCCATAGTGGACGTATTTTGCGCCCTCCCCGCGGCAGGCTTTCACCAGCACCTTCACAAAGGGCACGAAGCCGTGTCCCACCCTGGCCTTGATGCGCTCCATCTCCGCCAGGTCCAGATCCTCAAAGCGGACGGAGGCGATATCCTGGGCCGCCTCCCGGGGAATGAATCCCTCCTCCGCCTGAGCCAGGGCCAGGGCGGCCTCCACCTTCAGCCAGGTCCGGTACTTTTCCGTCTCACTGAGCAGCGCCTTGATCCCCCGGTCGTCCAGTTTACTTTTCGAATCATATAAAGCTCGCATTGTTCACCTCTTATTTTTTCAAAGAATCGTCCACTGCGTGGCGGACAAACTCCACATGGGGGCCGAACACCACATGGATGTGGTTGGCGGACGGGAAGAAAATACCCGCGCAGCCCGAATCCTTGATCTTGACCTGATCCACCTTATTCGGATCCTTCAAATCCACGCGCAGACGGGAGATACAGTTCTCCACATTGACGATATTTTCCTTACCGCCCAGGCCCTCGATGACGATAGCCGCGATGGCGGGCCAGTTCTTTTCCTTGAGCAGCGTGCTGGCAGATTCCTCAATCTCGAACGCTTCCCGTCCCGGCGTCTCCAGATTGAATTTTACAATAAACCACTTGAAAACGAAATAGAAAACTACAAAGTTGATGATTCCCAGGATCACAAGGCCGATCCACTGGGTGTCCTCATACAGCAGTCCGAAAATACCGAAGTCGAAAATCGTTCCCCGGATATATCCGATACAGATGTTTAACATCTGGTAAGGGATCGCGCCGATACCGCACATCACACAGTACAGGATGAACAGCGGCGGTGAAATAAACAGGAAGGAGAACTCCAACGGCTCGGTGATGTTGCCCAGAAACGCGGTCAGGCAGCAGGTCAGGATCACGCCCTTGGCGATCTTGCGGTTCTTCAGGAACGACGTGTGGTACATTGCCAGGCCGATGGCCGGTACGCGGAACAAAGTGGTCAGCATCTGCGCGCCGCCCAGGTAGCTGGTCAGGGTGGGCATGAGCTGTTTCCAGTATTCGCTGGTGGGTCCTAAGTTAAACAGAATCTCGTTGGTCGCATTTAAGATACCCACATACTCGGTTCCGTTGATCATGTAGGTGCCGCCCGCCTCGGTAAAACGCACCAGGGAAGCCAATACATGGTGCAGGCCGAAGGGAATCAGCGCCCGGTTTAAGGTGTAATACACAGCATTTCCGACATAGGGAGCGGTGAAAATGAAGGAGATACTGATCAGGAAGCTGGTCAGCACGTTCCAGATCACCGGGATCACCAGGCCGATGGGGATCATGCAGACAAAGGTGATGATCGGGATGGACTTCTTGCCGCCAAAGAAGGCAAATGCCAGGGGCAGCTCCAGCCGGTAGAACCGGTCCGCCACCTTGGCGGCCACCAGGCCGGAGATCAGACCGCCCAGGGCCTCAATTTTCAGGGTCTGGATTCCCAGCACCGTACCCTGGCCCACCTGGGCCGCCACAGCTACGTCGGCCATGGTGCCGGTTGCTTTCAGGTAAACGCTCATGACCACGTTCAGGGTCAGATAGCCCACCGCTGAGGAGAACACGGCGATGCCCTTCTCATTTTTCGCCATTCCCTGGGCAACGCCCATGGCGAACAGCAGCGGAATGTTGTTGAACACGATGCTGGTGATGGTCTGTAAGCTCGATAAAACCAGTTTAAGAATCTCATTTCCCAAAAACGGGAACTTTTCAATCATGTAGGACTGTCCCATTGCACTGCAGATACCCATTACCATTCCGATCGGCGCCAGCAGCGCGATGGGCAGCAGCAGGGAGCGGCCGAAGGTCTGAATGCTGTCCTTCCAGCTAGACTTTTTTGTACTCATATGTTTCCCTCTCTTACGTTGATATGTCGTTTTGTTTCGTTTGATCTAAAGGCGCCTTATGAACTGGCTTTATTATCGCAGATTGGAATGGTTGCTTCAAGGCAAAAAAAGTACAAGTTATTGTTGCGTTTAGTTGCCCCTAAATTTATAATCAAAATAAACAGAACTACAAAACGGGATAAGGAGGGTCTCACAGATGGGCCTCAGCTACGACGATCTAAGCCTGCTGCGCTTCATCCAGAAGCGCCAGAGCATCCCCCTGCCCAAGGTGGCGATGCAGTTTGAGAAAAATGAAATCTCCATCCGCCGGGCCATCGAGCAGATCAACCTCTACTCTGCGGCCCCCATGATCGAGATCAAAAAGGGCTGGTGCTTGAGCCGGGTGAGCTACAAGGAATTTGTGGACTTTATCAAGGGCATCAGCATGGAGGACTACGCCAGTTCCTGGGCGGAGCGGATCCGGGTGGTAATCGTTACCATTTTCTTCCAGGGATATGTGAACGCCTCCTCTCTGTATGAGAGCTGGGGCCTGTCTCTGACCACGAAAAAGCAGGACACGGCCAATTTGCGGCGGCTGCTCTCCGACCACGGCCTGCAGCTGGTAACCCTGAAGAAAAAAGGGCTGTCCATCGAGGGGGACGAGCTGCAGCTGCGGTTTCTTGTCATCGACATTCTCCATCCCCTGCTGGAATTTACGGACGAGAACCGCATCGAGGCCCGCTTCGCCAACACGCCCCTGGAAAAGCAGAGCTACGACCAGGCCGCGGACTGTCTGCAAAAGACCTCCGAAAGCGCGGTAAAACAGCTGAACGCATTTCTGGCGGACGCCGGACTGTCCTTAAACTACCCGTCCAAGAAGTTCCTGCTGCTATTCATCTGTCTCATGCAGAGCCGCCCCATAGACGAGTCCATGCAGTTCTCCTACCGCCTGCCCCTGGCTCCGCTCAACATGCATTTCTCGGACAATCCCCGGGAGAACCGGCTTTACAACGTGGCCTTAAGCATGCTCAATTTTTCCCGCAGCCTGGAATTTCCCTTTGACGGGCGGCTGTGGCAGACCACGGAGCAGTTCGCCGAGCAAGTGGTGGCCAGCCTGCCCGAGCCATTTTCCATCCGGGAAGAATTCCTGGACGAGCTGTACAGCTATTTTTACCGCGAGATCACGCTCAACCACTTTCACTGCACCTTTGTGGATAAGACCGTGGAAAATACCCGGGAACAGTTTTTGAACCTCTACCAGATCATCCAGAAATACGGGGTATATTTCAAGGCCGCCTACAACTTCGCCTTTATGGACGAACACTTCTCCACCCTGACGCTGCTGGTACAGAAGCACGTCCTGCGCAACCGCATCGTGGACCGCCACCGCCAAAAAATCGTGGTGGTCACCAGCATCAACTTTGAGCGGGTCAGCTTCTTTCTTGAGCAGATCCGGGAGTACGTGGCCCTGGAATGGAAGGGCACCTTCAACATCAACGAGATCCACCGGCTGGAGGAGCTGGAGTACGACTGCATTTTCTGCTTCTCCTCCCGCATTTTCAACATCTTAAACGCCCAGAACCTGCCGGTGATCCGCCTGAACTTCTTCGTGAGCCAGGACGACATCGACCGTCTCCTGGCCCGGGGCTTCTCCACCTTAAAGCACCGTTTTCTGGCCTCCAGCTTTGTGTTGGAGCTGGCGGGGAAAAGCGAGCGGGAGATCGTAGAGTATTTGAAAGAACAGTACGGGGATTATTTCGTATAGCGGCGGGAATGTCAAAAACCGCCGCGGGAGACGACGCCGTGTGTACCCACGCTCCATTCGCCTCCCGCGGCGGTTTTCCAACCTTCAATCCACAGCCTTCCGCCAAACGTCAGAAGTTATCCCCATTCCAGCCCCAGTCCGGTGTGGACGAGTATTTCACGTAAATCCGGTCCGGCTTTAACCCCAGTTCCTCCGCCAGCAGCGCGCTGACCTTCCCGGTCAAAGCCCGGTAAGCGTCGGCGTCGGCTCCGCCGTACACGGACACGTCCACCAGGGCGGCCGGTTCGTCCGTGCCTTTGAACCACAGATGGCACTCCGGCTCCAGCCCCACCATCAGCCAGCTCTCCGTCTTTCCGGGCAGGGCGGTGATATCCCGTCCCAGCGCGGATTTGATAGCCTTTTCCTTGTCGGAACCGACCGGTACATTTGTCTTGACATTGATAAACGGCATAATAAACTCTCCTCTCATTTCTCAGCCCGTCCGGCTGCCTGTGATTTTCTTCGTTCCCAACCCCCGGCCCTGTCAGGGCGTGTCGTAATCCACCCTGAAGGAAAACTTATCGCCCCTGATATAGCATTTCCCGTATTCCACCACCTGATCTTGGCTGTTGGTGCTTGTATACCGCACCAAAAACACGTTCCGGTTGTCCTCCGTGTCCAGAATCCGGGCCTCCTGGGTGCCGATCCTGGTGATATCCAGGGTCTGAAAGCCGCTTTTCAGCTCCACATTCAAAAGCTGGAACGCCTCCCTGAGGCTGAACACCGACAGGTCCACGCCGTCCAGCCGCGGGGCAGCGGCCTGCGGAATGTAAATTTCTTCCAGGGAAACCGGTTCCCCGTCCGCGCTGCACAGACGCCGGATATAGTACACCGGGTCCCCGGGATCGATGCCGAACATGCTGGCGTACTTAATCCCGGCGGGCCGCACCCTGCGCGCCAGGATCTTTTTGCCGGACTTGCGCCTGCTCTCCTGGAGCGTGCTGGTAAAGCCCTTCAAATCGCCCACGTCCTGTTCGATCTTCCCGCCGGTCACGTAGACGCCCTTTCCCTGGACCCGCTTCAGCAGGCCCTCCTTCACCAAAATTTCAACCGCGCTGCGCACCGTCAGGCGGTTGATCTCAAACTCCGCCGCCAGCTCGTTCTCCGACGGGATGCTGCCGCCGGGCTGGTAAATCCCTTCCGCGATCCTGCTGCGGATCAGCTCGCGCATCTGCAGGTACACCGGGCTTCTGTAATCCACTGTATTCATATGATCCGCCATCTCTCTACCGCCTTCCCTTAGAAATTCCTGCCTCCTAACTCATGGAACTGGAAAACTGCACCCGCTCCGGCCGCACCGTCACCCGGGCGTACTCCGTGGGTTCGTCCGCGCCGTCTAAGGCCAGGCCCTCGATGTAAAACAGGGCCGCGCCGGGCTGGGTCTGCAAAAGCTGGGCCTCTTCCTCCGTTGCGTAGGTGATCCGCAGGCTCTCGCTTCCCTTCCGGATCGCCGTCCCGTACTGCTCCCGCAGCACCGTATACAGGGATTCCCTTGAAAAATCGTGATCCATCAATCCGGGAAAACGGTCCTCGGACAGATAGCTGGTATCCAGCATGAACGGCTCTCCGTCGATGGAACGCACCCGCCGCAAGCGGTATACCGGTTTTCCGATCAACAGGTGCAGGTTTGCTCCGATGAGCTTCCCCGCCCCCACCACCTCGAAGGAATTGACTTTGCTAGTAAACCCATGTCCCGCCAGCTCCACCGTCCGCTTAAAAGGAATGTAGGTCTGGAGCGGACGCCGGATCTTCGGCTCTGCCACAAAGGTGCCCACGCTGGCCTTGCTGTAGAGCATCCCCTCGTCCGTCAGCTGACGGATCGCGCAGCGCAGAGCCGTGCGGCTCACATTCAGCGCCTGGCACAGCTCCCGCTCGCTGGGAAGGCACTGGCCCGGGCCAACCTGATGCTCCAAAAGATAACACTCCAGACGCTCCACTACCTCGCCCCGCTCTGTCCTCATCCGATTCCCCTCTTTCCGCATGTCCGCGCTGTTTTTTGCTAAATCTCATTGCTGAATCTAATTATAATCTTGCCTGCGAGGGGTCGTCAATTCCTATTTTTAGAAAAAATTGGGCGCGGAGGCTGTTTGGCGGTTACCGGGAGGCCACTGGGCGACTGCCAGGCGGCCGCCAGGAGACCGCCTGGGGTTGTGGTATTTATCTTATCACTATTCTCATACTTTTTCAACTGTGCATTTATGGATATAACCGGAAATTATTCTTCATTTCTTTGTGATTAATTGCCAATTTTACCAACCACAAATTAGCACTAATCCCAAATTGGTATTTAACTATTGATTCTTATATATTTAATGTGTTATATTTCAATTAACCGGTATTTATCTTTTTTATGTTGTCGACAAACAAAAAGGACGAACCAATCAGTCAATCGCACATGGAATAGGAGGATCAATCAAATATGGCGGAAAACAATGCTTACAAATTGAAATTGTTCCAGGACGAGACTGCCCGCGGGCTTGCGCGCCTGTACGAAGCGGGTTATCTCCCCAACGACCACATGGGGGAAGTCAGCCTGCGGGACGCGGAGTCCGGTTTGGTATTTATCTCGATCAAGCCAGGCACATTTTACATCGCAGATCCATCGGAGTACCACGGCAGCGATATCGCCGTCGCCACCCTGGACGGGGAGCCGGTCACCACCGTGACGCCGCCAAACGAACGCCTGGCCTTACATCTGGCCGTGTACAAGGCCCGCCCGGACGTGCACGCCATCCTCCACACCTATCCCGTGTGGTCCTCCCTGTTCTCCGAGCGCGGCGAATCAGTTCCCTATGTGCTGGCCGAGCAGATTGAAGCCAGCACCGCGGTGGAGTGCGTGACCGCAGAGCCGTCCATGGACGAATCCTATTTCGACGAGGTCATCCGTCATCTGAAACAGGAAAAATACGTCCTGCTCCACAATTTCGGCTCCCTCGCAGTGGGGGACAATATGGACAACGCCTTCAACTATCTCGCCTGGATGGAATCCGTCACCCGCAAGATCACACTGGCCTCCATGATCGGAGAGCTTCACACAATCGGCTGAGCGCCGTCTGCGCTTAAAGGAGGAATCTGAATGGATCATTATAACATTTACCAGGACTATGACCAAATCCTGTTCAAAAACGAAGTCGCCAGGGGGACCCGCCAGCTGAATATCATGGGCTACTCCCCGTCCGGCGAATCCGGCGACACCAGCGTCCGCGACTTAAAAACCGGCCTGATCTATGTATCCGGCAGCCCTTCCTGGTGCTTCCAGAAAAATCTCCAGGACGCCCGGGGCTGGGAGCGCTTCATCACCAACACCGATGAGGAAGTGTTCGTACCCTGGAGCGAACCCACCTGCGAGTGGTATATGCACGTGGCAATTTACCGCAAGCGCCCGGATATCGGCGCCATCGTCCACACCCACAGCGAATGGGCCTCTGTGTTTGCCATCTGCCGCATGGACGTTCCCCTGGACCTGATCGGCGAGGGGCTCACCGGCGTGATCCCCTGCGCGGCCTATGCGGACGCGGGAACCCACGACGTAGCGGAAAACACCGCCGACGCCCTGCTGCACTCGGACTGCTGCATCATGGGCAACCACGGCGCAGTGTGCGTTGGCCGCACCCTGGACGAAGCCTTCGCCAAGGTAGCCTGGATGGAACAAGCCGCCCAGAAAGCCTATTACGCGCTGCTGACCCGGAAAATGCGGTAGTACCGCGCTTGAAAGGACACGAAATATGATTGACAAGAATTTGATTGTCATGCTGACCTGGCATGACGTGACGGTTGCCAACGCAAAGGAACTTTTTCTGGAGTGCCGCGGCGCTGCGGCGACCCACTGGGGCTTTAAGATCGAGGGCACCACGCCCGAAAGTATGGCGGAGCTGATCGGGCTCATGAAACAGGCAGGAAAGCGTACCTACATAGAAGTGCTGGCCATCGACGAACCCACCTGCTTAAGATCCGCCCGGCTCTGCGCCCGGTGCGGCGCGGACCACCTCTTAGGCACGCTGTACTATGAGAGCGTGCACCGGGTCTGTAAGGAGGCCGGGATCGCCTACTCCCCCTTCGTGGCCCTGGACCCCGACACACGCCTGCGCGCCCCCATCGGCCAGGTGGTGGAGGCGGTAACGGAAGCCGAGGCCAAAGGCGTGGACGGCATCAACCTGTCCGCCTTCCGCTATCTCGGGGGCGATCCGGAGGAGCTGCTGGCCGCAGTATCCGGCACAGTGGAAAAGCCATTCTCCATCGCGGGCAGCGTGAACAGCTTTGAAAGAATCGACTACTTGAAAACCCTTCCCATGCTGGGAGCGTTCACCATCGGCGGAGCGTTTTTCGAGAACAAGTTCGGCGGAAGCTTTGCGGAACAGATCGACAAGGTGTGCGCCTATTTGAAGAATTAGAAATGGCGCTCAGGACGGGCGAAACGGCAAATGATGCGCCTGGAATAACAAACCGCACCGTTTTAACGGCTACCAGGTATAGCAATCCACACCGCGCCCAACGGCCCCAACGGCAAAAAACCGCTGGGGCCGTTTTCATTTTCCCTTTCCCCATTTCCTTCCCGCCTCAGACAATCCCCCCATCCCGCACCGTAATCACCCGGCTGCTCCGCCTGGCGGCTTCCGGGGAATGGGTGACCATGAGAATGGTCTGCCCCTGGTCCCGGTTGATCTCTCCCAGCAGATCCATGATCTCCTCCCCGGTCCTGCTGTCCAGGTTTCCCGTCGGCTCGTCGGCAAAGAGAATTTCCGGGTTTCCAATCAGCGCACGGGCGATGGCCACCCGCTGCTGCTGGCCGCCGGACAGTTCGCGCGGTTTGTGCCTCCGCCGGTGCGACAGGCCCACAATCTCCAGAATCCGGTCCAGCCTCTGCCTGCAATTTCCCGCCCTCTGCCCGTCCAAAAGCAGTGGGAGCAGCACATTTTCCTCCACATCCAGGTTGGGGATCAGGTTGTAAAACTGGAACACAAATCCAATCTTCTGCCGCCTCATGCGGCTCATCTGCTCATCCCTCAGCCGGGAAATATCCACGCCGTTATGCAGCACCTGTCCGCCGGTGGGGACGTCCAACCCGCCGAGAATGTAGAGCAGCGTGCTTTTCCCGGAACCAGACGGGCCCATGATGGACACAAACTCCCCCTGGTCTATTTTCAGCGACACGCCGTTTAACACCCGCGTTCCTGCCCCTCCGTTATGGAAATCTTTTACAATGTTCCGCCCCTCCACGGCCACACGGCCGGTCTTCTGTTTCATCCCGTTCCCTCCTCATTCAAACTTGATTTTTTCCACCAGCTTCATGTGCCTGCACTTAATGATCGGAACCGCAGAGCCAAGCAGGGTCACCGCGATCCCCAAAAGCCCGGCCCGGCAGAATACGGCGGCATCCAACTCCGGCGCCATCTGGATTTTCGGACCCGCCACCAGGAAAATCGTGCCGATCTCCAACCAGGAGACAAACGCCGCAACAGCCGCTCCGATCAGGCCCGAGGAAAATGCCTCCGCCAGCGCCATCACCGCGTGCTGGCGGTTGCTGAGTCCCACGGATTTGTACATGGCGGTCACGCGCCTTTTCTGCATATAATTGATGAGCAGATTGTTGGTCACGCCCACTGCCGCCATCAGCAGAATAAAGTAGATCATGCTGTGCATGGGCCGCAGGAACGCCCCCACCGTGGACAGCGCGTCGCTGTAAAATTCCTCCACGGTCCGGCTCCAGTTCGGAGTCCCGCCGAACAGATCCCGAATCTGCACCATGACCGCCTCGGGATCGGCGGCGGTGTAAGCCAGAAACTGGTAAGCACCGGCCCCAAAATCTTCGGCCGCAAAGGATGAAGAAATCACCGCCTCCACATCGGTAGCCCGGGATTTAAAGCTTCCGCCCACCCGATACTCCCTCTGCACCGCGCCGTCAAAGAGCGCCACAGCATCCCCCACATGAAGTCCCGTCCGCTCCATGCAGTCCTCGCTCAGCAGCACGGTCCGCTCCCGGTCAAAAACAGCTTCCCCCCGCCCCAGCGCTCCTTCCTCCGTCTCGTGAAGCGCGAACATAGATCCATACCGTTCCAGATTGTCCGTCGCCTCCATGCGGCGGATCGTCTGTCCCCCGGCCTGAATCCGGTCCTTGTACACATGGAGGGGCAGCACCGTCTCAACGCCATCCATGCGCCTCACCCGCTCCACGAATTCAGGTTCCATGGTTCCGTCCGCGAACCCTTCCAGCTCCGCGCCCTGAAACACGTCGCTCACATAGGACGTGACAAAACCGCCCACAACGGAAATGGCGATCACCGCGGAAATACTGATAAAAAGCAGAGTAATATTCTGCTGTATATTCCGGTTCTCCCGCATATTCCGCGCAGCCAGCGCGGCCTCATTTCCTGGCAGCGCGCCGTACAGGCGTTCCAGCCCCATGGAGAGCAGGTCCGAAAGGGGTGGAATGATCAGAATCGTTCCGGCGATCAGCCCCAGCAGAGAGCAGCCTCCGGCCAGGTACAAAAGCTTTCCCGAAGCCGCCCGGGGAAGCGCCACGGAAATCCCAAACAGCGCAGCGCCCGCGGCCACAACCAGACGCCTGGAAGGAGGCGCTTCCTCCACCGTGCCCGCCATCACCTCCCTGAGCGGCAGGCGGCTTGCCCGCCGCACCGGAATCCAGGCGGACAGCAGCGGGACAAGAACCGCCACAGCCAGGGAAACGCCGATTCCCGGCGGAGAAATCACAACCGGGATCTCAATTCCCAGGGCCAAAGACGCCCCCATGCCCCGCAGAATCCATTTCAACGCGAACAGCCCAAGGGGAATTCCCGCCGCGCCGCCCATGCCCCCGTAAAAAACGCTTTCCAGCAGAAGCATGCAGGTTACGGTCCGCCGGGTCGCGCCGACGCTGCGGAATGTGCCGATCACCGGCAGCCGGTCCAGGGTGATCACCTTGTAGCTGCTGTAAATGATAAAGACGCTCATGGTCATGGCAAAAAAGCTGATCAGAAAAAACGGCATGGTCTTCTGCCTGGCGTCCGCGGCAATCTGCGCCTGGTTTACAGTCTCCGCCACCCGGTAATCCCCGGGCGGAAACACCGCTTGCAGGTCCCGTTTCAATTCCTCCGTGGAAACGCCCTCTGCCGGTTCGATCAGTATTTTGCCGTACCCCTCCGGCTGCCCCAAAAGCCCGGCCGCGGTGGACAGGGGCAGCAGCGCGGTCGCACCCCTGGTATGACGCAGAAAAACCGTATCGTAGGCCGCGATCCGCGCCACCCGAAGCTTCACCGGCTTCCCATTTATTTCCAGCACAATCTCGTTTCCCTCCTCAATGCCGTACTTTGAAGTAAAACGGTCCGGCAGTATCACCTGATTGCCGGAAAAACCGGTGATCTCCCCGCCGTCCGCCAGCCGCGGAGGGTTGATCCGGTTCAACTGCGCCAAATCCGCCCCAACCAAATCGATCCTCTCATAATATCCATTTTCGTGGTAGAGCGCGTTTCCCTCCCAGATACCCGCGGCCGCGCCCACGGACGGCAGCTCTGGAATCTCTTCCGGGCGTATCGCGCCGTTTACCGCGGTCACGGCCACCGTGGCGCTGCCAGCCAGGCCCCGGGCCATTTTCCGCTGGGCGCTCTCATAGGAAACGCCGATGGAAAACGAGACGAACAAAAGGGTGGCGGAGAGCACAATGGACAGCAGCATCACAGCGGTCCGCGCCTTCCGCTCTCTTACATTGGTCAGACAGTATTTCAACATCATTTTCATAACGGCACCTGCTTCCTTTAACCTGTTTCCGTCTGCCCCCGCACATCAAAAAAGGCCAGCGGTTATCACTGCTTCCATGATAACCTGCCAACCTTAATCTCATTTTCAGCCAACCTTAATTAACCTTAAGGGCGCGGAAACACGATCCGGAACACACTGCCCGCGCCGGGGGCGCTTGCAACGGAAATTGTCCCGCCGTGCAGCTCAATCATACCTTTGGCGATGGCCAGCCCCAAACCGGTTCCCTCCGGCTTTTGCCCGGTGTCCGCCCCCCGGTAATAGCGGTCAAAGAGGTGTTCGCACGCCTCCGGCCCCATCCCCGCGCCGTTGTCCGCCACCTCGATCCTGAGCTCCCCATCTGAATCCGACACCCGCAGGGTGACCTCCGTGTCCTCATTTCCGTGCACAAACGCGTTGATCACCAGATTTCGGAACGCCCGCTCAAACAGCGTCGGGTCAAACGGATACCGCACCGCCTCTTGGCCTCCCTCAAAGCGGATGGTCCGCTCCTCATAATCCGGAGCGTTTAAAATGTCGATGGCCAGCTCCCTCAAAAAACGGACCACGTCCCCCTCCACGGCCCGCAGAGGCAGCATCCCATTTTCAAGCTGGTACGTCAGCTTCAAATCGTCGATCAGCCCCTCCATATAGGAGGCATTTTTAAGCACAATCCCGGCATAGCGCCGCACCTGGGCTTCGTTTTCCCCTCCTTTCTCCAGCAAAACCTCCGCGTAACCCCGGATCGGCGAGAGCGGCGTTTTTAAGTCGTGGGTAATGTTGGCGATCCAATCCTCCCGCATCCGGTCCGTCTGCTCCTTCAGCCGGTCGCTGGCCCGTATCTGCTCGTCCAGCGCATTGAGGCTGCTGTAAAAGTCCCGGAAAACGCCCCGTTTCTGAACAGGAAGGTAGCTGCGCGCAGATACATCCCCAACGGAAAGGATCACCCGTCTCATAGCCCTTGTGGTCAAAATCCCGTAGAGAAGGCCGGAAACGACCACGGCCAGAAACAGGCAGCCCAACGCCGGAAGGATCACCGCCTTCCCGCCCGCAAACCGCTCCCCGTTCAAGTACATCGTGACCTTTGAAATGTTCACCGGAACATACAGGATGTAGAGATACTCCTCCCCTTCCTCCGTCACCGACCCGATAAACGCCGTGGTCCCTTCGTCCTCCCACCGTCCGTCCCGGCTAAGGCGCAGCAAATCCGCGGGTGAATAGGTCTCCCGGGCCAGCTCCGGCTTCTGGTAGTTGGCGATGTCCGCGCCGGAGGAATCCAATATCTGCAATCCCACGCCTTGATCCCGAAGAAGCCGGATTCCCTCCTGGCTGATCTGCGCAGCCCCGTCGTTGAAAATAATCTCCTCCCTGAAATCCTCAGCAAATTTTTGCGGCCAGTTGCTCCTTACAAGGGACCCGTCCGGCCTGCGGACGGTAATCAACAGGAACAGCAGCCCTAACGCCGCCAGAACAGCCCCGAGCATTGCCAGAAAGAAGATCAGATAAATGTGGAATACTGTGCGATAACCGGATTTTCTCATTTAGCCCGTCCTTTTTTTGAGCTTGTAGCCCAAGCCCTTGACTGTGACCAGCTGCCTGGGACTCGAGGGGGAGTCCTCGATCTTTTCCCGCAGGTGCCGGATATGGACCATAATGGTATTGTCGCAGATGGCGCTGTACGCTCCCCACACCTGCTCATAAAGCCGCTCCTTGCTGATGATTTTATCCGCATGTTCCACAAGGCAGGCCAGCAGCAGAAATTCCCGCCCCGTAAGGCTCAGTTCTCTGCCGTCCTTATAGGCCCGTCCGCTCTCCCGGTCCACCGAAATCGGACCCGCGGTCAAAAGCGTCCCTGCGGCAGCCGGCCCGGCTCCCTGGTACTGCTGGCGGCGGAGCTGGGCCTTCACGCGGAACACCACCTCCCGGGGGCTGAAAGGTTTTGTGATGTAATCGTCGCCGCCGCAGGAAAGGCCGAGAATCTTATCAATATCGTCGTTTTTTGAGGACAGGAACAAAATCGAGCAATAGGAAAATTCCCGAATCTGTTTGCAGACCTCCAGCCCGTCCATGTCGGGAAGCATGATATCCAGCACCACAGCGTCGGGCAGAAATTCCCTGCAGGCCCGGATAGCCCCGGCCCCGTCTTTCGCCCTCCTGATCTCCCGAAATCCGTCCCTGCGCAAAACCTCTTCCAGCAAATCCAAAATATCCTTCTCATCGTCCACCAGCAAAATCCTGCCGTCCATAACCGCCTCCTGCTTTCCGCGGGCCCGTCAACCTGTTTTGCAGCAGGCCCTTCTACCCTTATTATATTGGTTTTGAGCGGAACATACAAACAAAAATATACGCTGCAAACGCGCAGACAGATGATTTAATGATTCTGTTCAGAAGACTTAAGAAATAAGAAAAAAATGCAGGCGGCGGCTCTGTTATGATAAAATCAGAACAATGCAAGTGTATTCCGTTGGAGAGGGGAGGACTCGCCATGAAGAAACGCACGATCACTGTCTTTGTAATTGCAGGCCTGCTGTCCGCATTGCTGTCCGGCTGCCAAACAAGCCCCGGCGCGGGCGGTGAGACGCCGGGAAATGCCTCAGGCGCCGGGAGCAGCGCGGTGGAGGAAATGACCGGGGCGGATGACGGGAAAACGCCGGGCGGGGAGGCGGCGGATGGAAATGCCGGGGCGCCTGGGGGCACGGGCTCGGACGGATACGCCGGGAAACCCGGCGGCACGGGCTCGGCGGCAGGGAACCCCGGCACGCAGAAACAGCCGGAATCCGCAGAGGACCCGGCGTTTTCCGCCCTCCCGTTCCAGTTCGTCCGCACCTGTGGAATTGTCAAATCGGACGATCCGGTCTATGAGCTGGAATCCACGGTTCAGTTGGAATTCCCCCAGAAAGAAAAGACCCTCATACTGACGTCCGCCCTCTGCCACAAGCAGGAGCTGATCGTGAGCGCCATCCTGATGTCCCCTTCCGCAGAGACCCTTCCCCCGGGCAGCGAGCCCCCTGCGGACAGAAAATATACCAAGCTCCCGGACGGGCGCCTGCTCATCTCGGAGACCTATCAGAGCGAGCTGTGGTCCTCGGGCGAAGGCCTGTTCCTGACGGGACCGGGACTCCCGCAGGACGGGATCAAGCCGGTGGAATCCATGTACCTTGCCGATGCCCAGTATTTCGAGGCATACGAAAGTATGCGTTACTGGATTGAGGCGCGTTTCCAGCTTCCAGCTGCCCTTTCGGGCGAAAACGCGCTGTCCGGGTATGCCCTTCAGGTTCTCGATTTTGAAAATCCCCTGGAATTTTCCCTGAAATCCGCTCCTGAGTATGGAACTCTGGAAGAACTGGCGGCAGCGGAGCACGGCAGCATGGACACCCATGACGGAATCACCATCATCAGCATGGGAGAGCAGGTGGAAGACGGAATTCTGGTCTCCTGGTATGTGTACGGCGAGGCGGAGAACCAGGCCGTCAGCATCACCTTCAAGCCGCCGCTCCAGGACGTCGCCATGCCCACCATATCCGGCGGAGGGAACGAATATCCGATCAAACAGATGAAGTCCAATCCCTACTGGGACAACTCGGGATTTTACCGGCCGTCGGATATCGAACGGTATGGCGGACGGTATCTGTGCATGTTCGACGTTCCCGTGGACCAGCAGAATACCGCGTTCCAGGTCAATATTCCGGGAATCACATTTCTGGACCAGGAGGAATCCACCCCTGTCACCCTGGAGATCCCGGATAACTCCGAGGAGCTGAACGTGGATATCCCCTGGAAAGAAGGCTCCGTGCGCATTCTCGGCATCACCAAAATGCAGGAGCTGCAGGCAGTGCAGACCACCAATGCAGCCGGTGAGCCCAAAACAGTCGAACGGCCCGCAGTCTACATCGACGTGAAAGCGGTCCATGAAGACAAGAACCTGATTTTAAGAGGTCTGCTCTGCGAGAGGAAGCGGGGAGGCGGATGGGAACGCGAGCGGTACGACTTTGACGGAAACGGCACGCTAACCGGTTTCCGGGTCTTTTACGAGGAGGGCGACACAGAGGTGACGCTGAAATTCCACGGAGCGAGGTTTTACTGGGATCAGCCTTTTGTGATGGAGATTGTGCCGGAAAAATAAATATATAAAAAGCAGGGGCGGGCCGCAAATACCTGCCTCTGCACTACTTTAACCGGAACGATTGGCATTTCCCGTCCATCCCCGCCCCGGTAATATTTCAGATAAAGCGAGAGGCAGGAGGCCACAGATGAATTACACCATACGTGAAATCAAAACGTCCGAATCCCCATTGCTGGACGATTTTCTATACGAAGCGATCTACGTTCCAAAAGGCGCCGTCCCTCCGCCCCGGTCGATCCTCACCTCCCCTGAATTGCAGGTCTACACCCGCCGCTTCGGGGAGTCGGACGATGACAAGTGCCTGGTGGCGGAAGTCGGCGGAACCATCGTGGGAGCGGTCTGGACCCGCATCATGGATGACTATGGACACATCGACGATCACACGCCGTCCCTGGCGATCTCACTTTACAAGGAGTACCGTGGAAATGGAATCGGCACCGCAATGATGAAGGCTATGTTGGACTTGCTGAAAAAAAGCGGGTACAAGCGCGTTTCTCTCTCTGTGCAGAAAGAAAACTTTGCGGTGAATTTGTATCGGAAGGTGGGATTTGAGATCGCTGCGGATCACGGAGAAGAATATATCATGGCGTGCGATTTAAAAGCGCTGCCCGAATCGGAACAACCGTGTCACTGCAAGGTGTTGGCCTCCTACTCTACATAAGAGGGGAGGGATGCGTATGTCTTTCAGTTTTCAGGACCTGATGGCCTTTGGACTGTTTCTCATCGCATTGCTTACCTTTATTTTCGATAATCGTAAGTAACGTTTTTTGGTAAACCCCTGAAAAAGGGTCAAAGAAAACCCACCCTTGTAAACTTAGCCGGTTTAAGGGTGGATTTTCCGCTTTTCTAATTGGCCAACCCCTTGTATGGGGCGGTTGTTCCTTTTATATGCTTATTATAACAATCCCGCGCAGATTTTTCAACCGTAATTTCCGCGCATTGTAACAATTCAGGCGGCTCATCTTCTTGACCGAAAAAGGCCGGTTCACCCAACCCCTTCCTCCAACGTCCTCCACCCCAATACCGCGCATTTCACCCGCGCCGGCATATGCGCCACGTCCTGCAAAGCCGCCGCGTCCTCCAGCTCCTCCAGGTCCATTTCCGTGGCTGTCCCCTGAATCATGCCAAAGAACCGCTTCGCCAGCTCCAGAGCTTCCTCCGTCTCCTTCCCGATCACCAGATCCAGCATAATATCCGCGGAGGCCTGGGAAATGGCGCAGCCCTCGCCCACAAAGGCCCCGTCCCGGATCACTCCGTCCTCCACCTTCAGCTTCAGCCAGAGGTGATCCCCGCAGCTGGGGTTCACGCCCTCCAGCACCAGGTTGGCGTCCGCCAGGTCGTGCTTGTGGGCCGGGCGGAGGTTGTGCTCCGTCAATATCTCGTTGTAAAAACTTCTATTCTCCATATCCCATTTTCCTCCTGATTCCTGCTACGCTCTTCAAAAACGCCGCGATCTCCTCCTGCGTGTTATAAAAATAGATACTCGCCCTGGTGGCTGCGTTCACCTTGAGGAAATCGAACAGCGGCTGTGCACAGTGGTTTCCGGCCCGGACGGCGATGCCGTCGGCGTCCAATATGGCGCTCACATCGTGGGGGTGAACCCCGTCCACGGTAAACGTCAGGATGCCGCAGTGTTCCTCCGGCTTCTCTGACCCCAGTACGCGCACATGCGGAATCCGCCCAAGTCCCTCAAGGGCCGTGGCGGTCAGCGCCAGCTCCTGCCTGTGCACCGCCTCAAATCCCACCGCCTCCAGATAGCGGATCGCCTCCTTGAGTCCCCAGGCCCCCGCCGCGTTCACCGTTCCCGCCTCAAATTTGTGCGGCACCGGCGCGAACACCGCCCCGGTCCTGGTGACGGAGTTGATCATTTCCCCACCGGTCAGAAACGGCGGCATCTCCTCCAGCAACTCCCGCCGCCCGTACAACACGCCGATTCCCATGGGACCCATGAGCTTGTGGCCTGAAAATGCCAGGAAATCCGCCCCCAGCGCCTGCACGTCCACCGGCATATGGGGCGCGCTCTGGGCAGCGTCCACCACCAGAACGGCTCCCCGCTCCTTCGCCATGGCCGCAATCCGGGCAATGGGATTCTCACATCCCAGCACATTTGACACATGAGCCACCGCCACCAGCCTGGTGCGCTCCGAAAATGCCTCGTTCAGCCGCTCCTGCGTGATCCGGCCGTCCGCCTCGCACTCCAGGAATTGAAGCTTCGCCCCGGTCTGTCTTGCCACCATCTGCCAGGGCAGAAGGTTGCTGTGATGCTCCATAATGCTCACCACAATCTCATCCCCGGCCTTCAGCTTCGAAAGTCCGTAGCTGTAAGCCACCAGATTCAGGCTTTCCGTGGTATTTCTCGTGAAAATGACCTCGCCCTCCGGCGGGGCGTTGAGAAACCGGCGCACCGCCCTTCTGGCCTCCTCCACCCGCTCCGTGGCCTCCACGCTCAGGGCGTAAAATCCCCGCATGGGATTGGCGTTGAACCTCTCGTAAAACTCCCGCTCCGCCTGCAGCACGCAGGCTGGCTTCTGGGCCGTTGCCGCGCTATCCAGGTAAATCAGTGAATTCTCCGCCAGCAGAGGGAAATTCCTGCGGTACGGATTACAGTATGGATTGCGATAAAACTCATTCCCTGAACCATTAATTCCCATCGCCGCTCACCTCCTCCAGATAATCCCAGGCCAGCCGCCTTGCGGCCTCATCCCCAATCCTGCGGCAGACCTTGTCCAGCTTCGCCCGGGTCATCACCTGGGCGGCCTTCTCCCGGCTCATCCCCCTGGAACAGAGGTAGAACAACAGCTCGTCGTCCAGCCTGCCGATGGTAGCGCCGTGGCTGCCCTGCACGTCCTCCTCGGCGCACAGAATCAACGGAATGGTTTGGTTCACCGCGTCGTCCCCCAGAATCAGCACGTCCTCCTGCTCCTCTCCCTCCGCTCCGGCGGCTCCCGCCTTGAAGTCGATGGTGCCGCGAAACAGTTTAAACGCCTGATCCCGGAGCACGCCCCCGGCCATGATCCGGCTTTTGGACCTGCGCCCTCTATGATTCGCCACATAGTTCATGTCGAACCGCTGGCCCTCTATTCCCAGATATCCCACATCCACGCTCAGGGCGCTCTCAGTCCCGTCAAGCTCCGCCAGGCAGCCCGCGTAAGTCTCCGCCCCGCCCAGAAACAGCTGGACGATCTCCACGGAAGCGCCGTCGCCGCAGCTCCCGCCGATATCATTTAACATCCGGTATCCGCTCCCCAGAAGCTGGAGCTGAATCAGCCGCACCCTGGCATTTTTGCGCGCCTTAAACCGGGTCTGCACGGCGATCTGTCCTCCGTCCCCGGGCGCTGAGGTGAAATCCATCACCACGGTCAGCCTTTCGCCCTCCCCGGCCAGAATTTCCACCGGCTGAAAGCGGTTCTCCCCGTCCTGGCAAGCAAAATGCAGCGCGGCGCGGCATTCTTCCCCGGCCGCGGTCCGGGTGGAGAAAACCTCCGCCGCGCCCCGAATCGCCGCAGCCTCCGCCCCAATCCGAATCGGCGCAGCCTCCGCCGCAGCCCCCAGCCGGTCCATATCCCGGCCCATCCCGGTGGCAATGGACGAGAAATCCTCCTCCCACGCTTCCGGTTCTGAAAATCCTTCCGTGATCACGGCAGGGGCCTTTCCCGCCGCGATCCGTTCCAACCGGGCCTCGTTCATCTTCAGCCGGTTCCAGGTCCGCACCGGCAGCCGGTTAACCTTCAAATCAAGTCCATTTTCCACAAGGGGCCTCCTTTCCAATTCCTGTAAAATCATCTATCCAATACTTCCCTTCATCTCCATCCGGATCAGATTGTTCATCTCCACCGCGTACTCCAGTGGCAGCTCCTTCGCCACGCTGTCCGCGAAACCGCTGACAATCATAGCTCTGGCCTCCTCCTCGCTCAGTCCCCTGGACATGAGATAGAACACCGCCTCGTCGCTGATCCGCCCGATCTTTGCCTCATGGCCGATATCCGCGTCCTTTGTGCGGATATCCATAGCCGGAACCGTGTCCGACCGGGAGATTCCGTCCAGCATCAGGGACTGGCAGGACACGGCGGCCTTGCTGCCCGCCGCGCCCTTTGCCACCACCACGGAACTGCGGAAGGTGCTCACACCCCCGCTCTTGGAAATGGACCGGGTGTTCATATAAGAAGTTGTCTCCGGCGCAGCGTGCACCACCTTGGCTCCGGTGTCCAGATTCTGCCCCTCCCCGGCGAAGGTGATCCCGGTAAACTCCATCCTGGCCCCCCGCCCCTTTAAAATGCTCATGGGATACAGGCAGGACACATGGGAGCCGAAGGAACCGGACACCCACTCGATGGTTCCGCCCTCAGCCACCTGGGCCCGCTTGGTGTTTAAGTTGTACATGTTCTTGGACCAGTTCTCAATGGTGGAATAGCGCAGCTTCGCGTTCTTCCCCACGAACAATTCCACGCAGCCCGCGTGCAGGTTGGCCACGTTGTATTTCGGCGCGGAACAGCCCTCGATGAAATGGAGGCTGGCCCCCTCGTCCACAATGATCAGCGTGTGCTCGAACTGCCCCGCCCCCGGCGCGTTCAGCCGGAAATAGGATTGCAGGGGTATTTCCACCTGAACCCCCGGCGGCACGTATACAAAAGACCCGCCCGACCACACCGCGCCGTGGAGGGCCGCAAACTTGTGATCATTTGGCGGTACCAGCTTCATAAAATGCTTTTTCACCAGATCCCCATACTCGCCCTTGATGGCGCTCTCCAGGTCCGTGTATACCACGCCCTGCTCCGCCACCTCCCGGCGCACGTTGTGGTATACCAGTTCCGAATCGTACTGTGCGCCCACTCCGGCCAGAGAACGTTTCTCCGCCTGGGGGATTCCCAGCCGCTCAAAGGTGTCCTTGATCTCCTCCGGCACCTCGGCCCAATCCCCCTTCATCCCGGTGTTGGATCGCACGTAGGTAGCGATATTGTTCATATCCAGCCCTTCCAGGGAGGGGCCCCAGTCCTGAATTCTCATATTGTTATATATTTGCAATGACTCCAGCCGGAACAGCTCCATCCACAGCGGATCGTTCTTTTCCCTGGATATCTGCTCCACAATGGCCGGGCTTAATCCCGTCTCAATGCGGTAGGCATCCTTCTCCTCATTGCGTATGTCGTATATGCTTCTGTCGATGTCATCTACAAATGTTCTTTCTTCCATCTCCGTACTCTCTCCTTTCCGGATGGGGGCGGCTGAGCGTGTTGGAACTTCATTCCCGACGGCTGCCCTGAGAAATCCACCGGGCTTCACCGGGCCCCCTTAAGCAGGGATAAACGTCTTTTACCGTCCGCCCCGGGCGCAGCCCTGCTGCCCCAAATACTGCTCAAACCCGTTCCGATTGATCTCCTCCACCAGCGCGGCCCCGCCCGTTTTCACGATCCGGCCGTCCACCATGATGTGGGTCTTGTCCACATGCAGGGATTCCAGAATCCGGGTGCTGTGGGTGATAATGAGAAGTCCTCCCTCCCGGTCCTTCTGGTATTCCTTCACGCCCAGGGACACGGTTCGGACCGCATCCACGTCCAGGCCCGAGTCCGTCTCATCCAGAATCGCCAGACTGGGCTTCAAGAGCAGCATCTGCAGGATTTCCGCCTTCTTTTTCTCTCCGCCGGAAAATCCCACATTTAAATCCCGGTCCCCATAAGCCCTGTCCATCTGCAGCAGCTCCATGGCCTGCCCCAGCTCCTTCCGAAAAGCCGATAGGCGCGCTCTCTCCCCTCTGCGCTGCTCCACGGCGCTGCGGATAAACGAGCTCAGCGTCAGCCCAGAGATCTCTATGGGATTCTGAAAGGACAGAAACATCCCGTCCCTGGCCCGCTTGTCCGCGCCCTCCTCATTGATCCGCTTCCCCTGAAACAGGATTTCTCCCGCCGTCGCCTCATAACGGGGATTTCCCATCAGGGCGTAGCCCAGGGTGGACTTTCCCGCTCCATTGGGCCCCATTAACACATGGGTCTCACCCTGATTGATGCTCAGATTAATTCCGTGTAAAATCTCTTTATCTTCCACTCTGACCGTCAGTCCTGTGACTTCCAGCAGTCCATTTGACATATGCTCCTCCATTCCGCCCGGGAAGGCTTGTTGCTCCATATAATTTCCTTTTAACCTATCATTTTACTTGGTTTATAGATATCATAATATCATAAACCCACTTTGTCAATAGGTTTATATTTTCCACTTTCTGCTGCTATACCTGTTTCTCTTGCAGCACTGTCACGAATCCATACAGAAACGCCTGGTGAGGTCTTTTACGAACCTGGGGTTTGTGGTATAATGTGAACATGCTGACAGGCAATTTTTAGAGGGAGGTGTGTCAAATGATGATTTCCACCAGGGGGCGCTACGCGCTGCGGGTGATGCTGGACCTGGCTGAACACTGCGCGGACGGATACATTCCCCTGAAAGAAATAGCGCACCGCCAGGACATTTCCGAGAAATATCTGGAAATCGTTCTGAAGGTTTTAGTCCGGAACAACCTGCTCACCGGCCTGCGTGGAAAAGGCGGCGGCTACCGCCTGACCCGCGCTCCCGGCGAGTACACTTTGGGCGAGATCCTGCGCCTGACCGAAGGCAGCCTGGCGCCGGTGGCCTGCGCCGACGAGGGCAACACGGAATGCCCCCGCCGCGAGACCTGCCCGTCCCGGCCCGTGTGGCAGAAGCTGGACACGCTGATCAACGATTATCTGGATGGAATCACGCTGGAAGATCTGCTGAAATCTCCATAGCCGCCGCGGCAGGCCCCGCGCTTTACGCCGGCGGCCCGAGCGAACATGGACGGACGGCAGCCCAACACCCCATTCCCCCGCCAAACAACATCCCCGATTCGGAGAAACTTTAAAATCAATATCGGAAAGGACAAATGCACTATGTACTGCACAAGAAAAATCACTGACTCCATCACCTGGGTAGGCGGAAACGACCGCCGCCTGGCTCTCTTTGAAAACCTCTTCCCCATCCCACGGGGCGTCTCCTACAACTCCTACCTGATTATGGACGAGAAAACCGTCCTGGTGGACACTGCGGACGCTTCTATTACCAGACAATTTCTGGAAAATATCACCCACACCCTGTCCGGCCGCGGCCTGGACTACCTGATCGTCAACCACATGGAGCCGGATCACTGCGCCAACATCGAGGAGCTGCTCCTGCGCTACCCTGACTTAAAAATCGTGGGCAACAGCAAAACCCTTTCCATGATCGGCCAGTTTTACGATTTAAACGCCGGAGAGCGCAGCATCGTCGTCAAGGAGAACGACACCCTGCCCCTGGGACAGCACACTCTGCGCTTCTACTTCGCCCCCATGGTGCACTGGCCGGAGGTAATGATGACCTACGAGGAGAGTGAACAGCTGCTCTTTTCCGCCGACGCCTTCGGGACCTTCGGCGCGCTGAACGGCAACCTGTTCAACGACGAGGTGAACTTTGAGCGCGACTGGCTGCCCGACGCCCGGCGCTACTACAGCAACATCGTTGGCAAGTACGGCGCCCAGGTGCAGTCCGCCCTGAAGAAGGTCGCAGGCCTTCCCATCCGCATGATCTGCCCCCTGCACGGCCTGGTGTGGCGCAGCGATATTGACGTTCTTCTGGACAAGTACGCCCATTGGAGCCAATACCAGCCTGAGGAGCGGGCCGTGGCCCTGTTCTACGGTTCCATGTACGGGGACACCGAGAACGCGGTGAACGTGCTGGCCGCGGGCCTGGCGGAAGCGGGTGTGAAAAATATCGCCGTCTACGACATTTCCAGCACCCACGTGTCCGTTCTGATCTCCGAGATCTTCCGGTGCAGCCACCTGGTGCTGGCAGCTCCCACCTACAACGGCGGCGTCTACCCGGCCATGCAGAGCCTGCTCCACGATATGAAGGCCCTGAACGTGCAGAACCGCACCGTAGCCCTGATCGAAAACGGCTCCTGGGCCTCCACCTGCGCCAAACAGATGCGGGCCGCCCTGGAGGAAATGAAGCAGATGCAGATTCTGGATGCCACCGTGACCTTGAAATCCACGCTGAAGGAGGATTCCGCGGCGGCGCTGGAGCTGCTGAAGGAGAGTATCCTGACCTCTCTGGAACAGTAACCGCCAAAAACAGTCCAACAGCATCCGACGGCCCCCATACGGAGGCGCGCCACACAGCCGGCACATGGGAGACCATGTGCCGCTTGTCTTTTACGCCTTGTACACGGCGGCCGCCCAGTCCGGTCCGTCCCATCCGCCCCGAAAAAACGGCTCAATCATTTACAAAAAAGTACAGTCCCATGCAACCAACCGCCCCAAACGGGTAGTATACAGATGAAAGGCCCTGAAATCATTTTTAAAGGAGGTGACAAAATGGAGGACAGTCGAATTGTACTGGGAGCGCAACGAAAGGGCGATTTCGGAAACCGCGTCAAGGTACGGAACATATTGCCATGCCATCGCCTATAACATTCTCTGCGATCACGGGGACGCGGAGGAAAGCGTTAACGACGCCTATCTTGGCGCGTGGAATGCGATGCCGCCCCACCGGCCCTCTGTACTGCGCACGTTTCTGGGCAAAATCACCCGGCGGATATCCTTAAAAAAGTGGCGCGACCGCCACCGGGACAAGCGCGGCGGCGGACAGGTGGCCCTCGCCCTTGAGGAGCTTTCGGAATGCGTACCGTCAAAAACCGCGGTGGAGGATGAAATCATGGCGGCAGAGCTGTCAAACACCCTGAACCGCTTTGTCGCGGCTCTGCCCGCCACGGAACGTCAGGTTTTCCTCTGCCGCTACTGGTATCTGGACTCCATCGAAACAATCAGCCGAAGCTTTTGTTTTAGCCGCAGTAAAGTAACATCCATGCTCTACCGGACAAGAGTGAAATTACTCAATCATCTGAAAAAGGAGGGTGCCCTATGAACGCCGGCCATATTCTCGACGCATTGGAAATGATCGACGACCAATATATTCTCGAGGCGAGGGATCGGAATTCTCTGACCTCTGTAAAAAAGTCCCGGAGTATGAGACGCGCCCTGATCCTTGCCGCAGTGATAACCGCATTGCTTTCCCTCTGCGGATTTGCCGCGTACAAATTCGGATGGTTTGACCCGTGGCTGCAAGAGCCCTCCGCAAGCCCTACGGAGACTGTTCAGAGCGCCATCGAAAGCCAAATCCACAAAGACTATACCATAGGCGTGCGCGTCCGCAAAATCAGAATCGACAAGGATGAAACAGCCCGCGTGGCAGCTATGTATACCGGCAGCGAGCTTGCCGCAGAGCGGGGTTGGACGGACGAGTATCTTGCCGGCCACTTTGTGGTTGTATGGGCAGAATATGATGTGGAGTACGACCATACCAAAACCTTTCTGGACGACGGCTATACGCAGCAGTATTTTTACTTAACCCAGGACGTGGAAACCGGCCAATGGACCATCATCGACAACACGTCGCCCAACACAGGGGCGGCAGCCCCGGATGCGTGAAACGGCACAGCCGCAGACCGCGCCAGCGGCCCCATTGCATTCATACAAAAATACCGGTTCGCTGATCCTGAACAGATCTTTGAACCGGTATTTCAAGTATTTCTTTTATAACTCCCCATTATTCTCAAAACGCTCTGTGCGCCAGCCGCAGGCCGTCCAGAAACGCCGCCTCATACACGGCCCTGCACTCCTCCGCCCCGCCTTCCAACAGGCTTTCCAACAGTTTCTCAAACTGGTCCCGCGTTTCCGGGTCCAGGCCATCAAGAATCGCCTCCTGCTTCTCATAATATCTGGCCCGCAGGCCGGGAAGCCGATCCCCGATGATTTGATCCACCCGTTCCTCAACGACCTTCCCGAGCAGTTCCTGTACGCCCATTCTCCGCCTCCCTCCAATCCGCCCAGGCAAACTTATATTTACAGGTACTTCTTGAATTCCGCCGCCTTCTGCGCCAGCGCGTCCTTCACCTTCCGCTCGAAGTTGTCCAGGGCACAGTTCACCACGCCGCAGGCATTATTGGTGATATCGTCGCTCACGCTGTCCATGGAGCTCTTCAGATCATTCACAAATTCCTTTGCCGCCGCTTCAAACCCTGAAAAATGCCATTGGTTCTTATATTTGGTTCTGCCGAACATGCCCTCGCCCGCGTACACCTCGTCGTAATCAAAATCCATCTGGTCCACGTACCACCTGAGACTGGTATACTCCCCGCGGCTCTTAAAATCCGCAATAATCCCGGACCCGGTGCTGTAATCGTCAAAATTCTTCACCAGCTTAGTCTCAAAGTCGCCGTCCCCCGGCCTCACGTCGAATCTGCACCAGGACTCCGGCAGCTTAAACGCGGCCCCGCCCGCCTCCCGGGCCTGCCCGTAAATCTCCCGCAGGAAACGTTCCGTGGACTGGTTGAACTGATAATAGAAATTTCCCTCGGCCTCCTCGTAGGTATAATACGGTCTCAGCTTCTTCACCTTATACTCCACAAACACCTTTTTGAGCATGGGCCGGTAGGCGGAGGGCAGATAGCACAGGTTCTCGAACTCAGCCCGGGCCGCGGACTTCGCCTGGCTCTCCGAGCTGTAATCGTTGCTGTACTGCTTAGCGCAGAATGGCACCGGAATCTCGTAATCCCCGGCCTTAAATTTCAACTTCACCGGGTCTGCCTTGGGGATCTTCAACGTCTGCTTCCGTTCCTCCAGTTTTTTCAGCAACTCCTGAAGCCCCTCCTTCCCCGGCTTCACGCCGGAACTGGTCTCCACAATCCGAATCGCCTTCTGGGGACATTCCTCCGCAATGCGCTTAAGCGCCGCCAAATCCTCCGGCGCCACGGCCTTGCCCGCCACCGGCACGGCATTTCCCTCCGCGTCCTCCACAAAATACGGGCTCTTGAAAATACACGCCCCGCAGCCATTACATGTTTTTGCTACCTGTAACTGTTTCATCTCATTTCTCCTCTTATGTTTACTTTTATCGTTGTCAGCCGTCGTTCAAGACGCGCTGCATCTTTGTGAGGTACGCTTCCCCGGTCTCAATGGTCTCCAGGGCCGCCTCCGCAACCGCGCCCTCCCGGGTGATCACCGGCACGTTCATAACGTCCGAGAGCGCCGCCGCGAAATTGACGCAGGTCATCAGAACGCCCTTGTCGGTTTCCGAATAATTTCTCACGTTGTACCCGTTCCGCTCAATGGTTGCCTTTGTGGTCTCAATGGACTTTAAAAACAGGACGTACAGCCCGGTCAAAAGCTTTGCGATCCGGTCCGCCCGGGCGATCACGGCGTCGCAGGCCGCGCACACCGACTCCGCCTGGGAGTAGATCACCTCCGCCTGACTCAGCTGATTGCGGGCGGCGGAGAGATTGCGCTCGGAGTCCTTGATGGCCATACCGCCCAGTCCCTTCATCATCAGGCCGCAGACCAGTTCCTTGTCCGTAAACGCCTTCCTGGCGGACATGGTCAGCGCCTGAAGGTCCGCCTGGCGCTCCGCGGAAATGGAGAGGGGCAGATTGACCGAATCCCCCGAACAGCGCAGGTCGATCTTCTGAATCTGACTGTAAACCTCCACAAACTTAGGGATCGCGTCCTCCATGACGGCCCGCTTCTTCCTGGCCACGTTCATCAGCCGTTTGTCCGTAAATTCCGTTTTGGCCTTGACCAGCTGCCTGGCCTCCTCGTTCTTCTCAAAGGCCTGGGCGTATTTTTTGAGGGCGCGGTCGTCCATCTTCGCGGACTTCACCAGACGGCTGCCCTCCACCACGCTCACGCCGATTGCCGCACCCATTAATTCCAATAACATTTCCCGTCTCCTCCGTCTTTAAAATTGCAGCACAAGGGCAGAATCCAGCTGCGCCTCATACTCCTCCACCGTTCCAAAGCGCACGCTCCTGCCGAAAATCCGCAAAATCTCATCCAGCCCCTCTGCCACTCCCTTTGCCGAGTACACGCCCTCGCAGGCGCTCTCCATGATCCTGTCAAAGCCCTCTGCAAAGGTCTCGTCCCACCTGCCGAACTCCTCGGCGCAGATGGCTCTGAACTTCTCCCGCTGGCGCTCCATCTCCGCCAGCGCCTCCGTCCGTATCATGGCCAGCTCCCGCTCCTTCTTCCTGTAGTCGTCCAAATGCTTCGCCGTCTCCCTGATGTCCTTAACCGCAGAGCTGACCAGTATAATCCCACTGCACGCGGCGGTGGTGATCACCGTGCCCAGCACCTTTCCGATTACTTTGCCCGCGGCGGCCCCCACCAGACCTCCGGCCGCCAACCCCAAAAACGTGCCGATCTCGCTGCCGATCTCCCCACCGATCATACCGGCCACCATCATCGTGCCCTTCTCCCCGATCTCCGCGACAAACTCCCGGCCGTCGATCTCGCCGTTCAAATACCGCTCAGCCGAGTCCGCGACGATCAGCGCCACCGCGGTGATCTGGCCGATCTGGCCCGAGGAAGCGATCTTCTGGAACAGCGGGTTTCCGCTGTTGGCCATCATGAAATTTGCCTGGTCAACAATCAGGCGCCTGGCGCCTCCCACCACCGCGGTTCCCACCGTGTACTTCGCCATGTCCCCTGCCGCCTCCCCCAGGGACTTCTCCCCGGACGCCACCTTGCACATCTGGCTGACGGCCTCAACGGTGAGGGGGATGAGAGCGCCGGTGAGGGCTTCGGTGGCACCGGCGGCAAACTCGGTTCCCATATTTTTAGCCGTGTGGAGCGCGATATCTGCGCTTACGTGGACCTCGGCGCCGATCTTACCTTTAACCAGCGCAATTTTCCCTTCCTTGTTAAGCTCAGAATCCCGGTCCAGCGCCATGACCAGATCGCTTTTTTCCTGCTTTTGGGCGTTAAAATGCTTCGAGGTTGCCCGAAAATTGGCATCCTGATTTGCAATTTCCTTCAAATCCCGGTCTGTCAAAAATGCGTTGGATTTTACCCTCCCGTGAAGCTCCTTCAGCGAAACAATGTGGTCCGCCTCCGCCGAGTGCGCTGCCCAGGCGGTGGAGTTGTTCTTCCCGTCAGCCGTTTTCATGTGGAACTTATTTCGCGCCGCTTTTTCGGCAATATGCAGCTCTTTACCGGTCACCGGGTCCCGATAGGTCCGTTTGCCGTTGAATACCTTTTCCTTATAAGCTGACTTGGCCTCCTTTGAATCCCACAACTTGCTCCTGTTCTGTCTGTTATATTCCTGGGTGACCCCCAAGTCCTCATTTGCCCCAATGACCATGGTCTCTGCCATTTTCACTGCCAAATGTTTTTTCTTCTCCTCCACCTCTATCCCTCCAATACCCTCACATACCCGCCCTGGCTCCTCAGCCACATATCAATTCCATTTCCAAATACTTCCGCCTGGATCACCCACTTCCCACCGCCCTCCGACAAAATTTTCGCGGTGGTGAGGCGGTCCAGAACCGCTTCCACCGACGGCCCGGAATACTCGAATTTCACGGTGCGCACCCGGCCGCCGTACATGAACTGGATCCGCTTGCGGAATTCTCCCTCCTCAAACCGGTCCCGGTATGGAATCTTGAAATGCGCGTCCGTCACCCGCAGGCTTCTGATCCGGTCCAGGCGGTAAATGGTGGGAAATGGATCGTTTGCGTTGTCAAATTCCCTTTCCTTATCGATGTTCTGGATAAACGCCGCCAGATAAAAATAATATTCCGAGAACATCAACGCCAGGGGCTGCAACACCCGGCTCACGGTTTCGCTGTTTTTGAGCTTCGCGTAGTCGATCTCGATCACGCGGCACTCCCGGATCGCGTTCCCCAGCTCCCACATCTTATCCATAAAAACGGTCCCGTGATGCGGCTCCACGTAGTGGAACTTTTCATTCGCGATCAGCTGACCCACCATTTTCCGCTTGTCCGGTGAAACGCAGTTGTCGATGAGCTTGTCCAGAATCCCCATCATTTCCGGCTTTGTGAGCGCCCGGCTGTCCAGCAGAATTTTGCTCACCGCCAGAATCTCCGCGTCGGTGAATTTCGTCTCCGACCGCCGTTCCAAACGGTATCCCCGCTCCCGGCGGTCGTAGACGACGGTGTTCTCTTCTCCGTTTAGCAGGCCCTGATCCGCGATAAATTCCTTGATGTCGTCTAAGTCCCGCTGAATACTCTTCTCGCTGACCTCGTATATCGCCGCCTCCTGCGCCTTGCTCACCACGGAGCCGTCCATCAGACTGGCATAGAGCTTCAAGATACGCTGATTTTTGCTGCCGTTTTGTCTCTCCATCGTGGCGCACGCCTCCCTCCGTTTTCCTGAATATCCGCGTCATCGTACTGTGTTTTATCCATTATAGCATTTTGAATGGACACATTCTGTCCTCATTGCCTGTAAAATGCACGTTTGGGCTTGATTAACTGCTATTACAATCTTACTCCATATTCTTCCATATTTCTACTATAAGTAACAAAACACGGAGGATTTTTGATGGTTTGACGGATCGGAAATTTCGTTATACGGCGGTTGTCGGATGATACCGGCAAAAGGGAAGCGGGCGAAGGGCTTCGGCAGCCTTGTCGTCCGCTTTGGATTGGATTGAAACTTATTTTGATTGGGTTGTACTGTATTCGCCATGGGAACCAGCATGATACGCTAAATCCCATTCAGTTCCCATCGGAACCGGCGTTACCTCCTGAATCTCATGTGCCGCTGCCGGAGGTTCCGCTGTTGTCAGTTTCTTCTCCGTTGCTGTCTGAGGTTCCGCTGTTGTCAGTTCCTCCTCCGTTGCTGTCTGAAGTTCCGCTGTTGTCAGTTCCTCCGCCGTTGCCGCCAGAGGTTCCGCTATTGTCACTTCCCCCGCCGTTGTCCTCGGAGGTTCCGCTGTTGTCGCTTCCGCCGCCTGTACCGCCGGAAGTTCCGCTATTATCAGTTCCACCGCTGGTGCCACCTGAAGTTCCGCTGTTATCAGCTCCGCTGCTGGTGCCGCCTGAGGTTCCGCTGTTGTCCATTTCGCCTCCCGTACTGCCGGAGGTCCCACCGTTTTCGTTTTCGCCGCCTGTACCGCCGGAAGTTCCGCCGCCTTCAGTGTGATCCGGCGCTCCTCCTGTGGAACCGCTGTCGTCCGGCGTTTCGCCTGAGCCGCCGGTAGAGCTGTTCTGATCTCCCGGATCCGTTGTGCTTCCTCCGGAAATGTCTCCGGTTCCGCTTCCATCCGGCGATTCTGTGGAGCCGTTTCCAGTTCCGTTATCTCCATTTTGATCGTTTCCACCGGCCGCCTCGCTGCCGGAGCTGTTATTTTCATCTTTCCCGGAACCGCCGTTCTGTCCGGCGCTGCCGGTATCCCCGCCAGTGGTGGAATCGCCTGTATCCGGGGACTGGCCGTTGTTTTCAGTTGGATCGCCCGGCGTGCCGTCCAGGGTTGGGTCTTTCCCGCCATCCGCATTTCCATCTGCTTGCCCAGCGTTTTCCAATCCCGCCTCCGATCCGCCAGCACCGCTTCCTCCGCCCTGACCGCCGCCCGGCACGGTTCCTGCCTCCACTTTTTCAGCCTCGGAGGGCGAGGCGGCCTCGGGAGCCAGTTCTTGGGTGTACTCGTAAACTGCAACAAACTTCAAATCCTCATATACCTCAATTTCCGTGGGATCCACGAGGGTCTCCCCATCCAAAGTCCACCCCAGAAATACCCGGTATATATCCGCATCCGAATTGTCGTCCAGCGCCAGCACGGAAAGCTGTCCGACCAGGGGCACGGAATCCGTCACCTCGCGTTCCGGGCACTCCGGCACCTCTGTGACATACTGCCCCTCATAGACAAGGCTTTCCCCAAGCACATTATCATCACCATCTAAAAACACGGTGCTAAATGACTGGGCCACCTGCACGGTAATCGTTCCGGTAATGGTTGTGGAATATTTGGAAAATGTGACTCCGGACAGCCCCATACTTGCAATGCCAAGATACAAGAGCCAGGCGTTGAGAGAATGCCGTCTTTTTCTGTTTGAATCCGCTTGTTTCCTGCTGCCGTTCCTCGAAAAAAACGCCATCCTCCTTTCCTCCCTTCATACCCGTTCTTTCACAAATATTCCAAACGCCGTCAGCCCGCCAGTTCCCGTTTCCGCAAATGGGGTGCTTCCACCAGGAGCATCAGCGCCACAACCATTACCAACATTCCCAGCGACGATTTGAGGAACAGAATCAGATTTCCCAAACGCGGAATGACCAGGCGGACGCTTCCATAGATATTGTCGCGATTGATCGTCACACCGTCCGGCGCGTTGTTGGCATCGCCTTTGGTCTGAAAGGTTTCTCCATTTTTTTCCAAAACCCTATGGGTGACAAATGTTCCCTGATCCCCGAAGGTCACGATCTCCCCCGGCGCATAATCCGCCTGCTGGCGGATGATCAGACTGTCCCCCGGCGAAAATGCCGGTTCCATGCTGCCCGAAAGTACGGTCACCATGGAGTAGCCAAATAGTGAGGGAAGTTCTTCGTGATAGACGAAGCGCTTCACCAGCAGTATGCCGTTCATCAAGATCACTGCAACGAGAATTGCGGTGACAAAACGTTGCAGCCAACGTCCAATTTGTTTCATATTGATCATGTCTCCTCTATGATGTGGTTTGCTCCGCGTGAATCATCACGATCACCCGGTATTCCAGGTCCGCGGCAGAGCCGATTTTGGTGTCCAATATGTCGTTTCCACCGGCGAACAGCCATTGCCATTCCAAGAGATATTCCTTCTCTTCTCCCGGGTCCAGGTTCACAGACTCGGCGGAAAGCTGTTCCGCGGTAAGCCAGGTGTCCTGATCCCCACAAAGATATTGACCATCCGATTTCAAACGATAACGGAGGGGCAGAAGGAGTTGGCCGTCCGGTGCGGAAATCTGCATCTGGTACCGGATTTCGTAGGAATTCCGGTTGCTGACCAGAAATTCGTAACTGCCCTTGGAACCAGGCATCAGCTTCCGATCCTCCCCCGCTCCGGTCCGATCCGCAAACAGACTGATCTCCGTATTCTGCTGCCATACCGGGCCGTTCTTTTCCTGTACCTGCACATCGGCGGGCTGGTCGGGCTCGGTCGGTTCGGTCGGATCAGTTGGGTCCGTCGGATCGGTTGGGTCCGTGGGATCAGTTGGGTCCGTCGGGTCAGTGGGGTTCGATGGCTCCGTGGGATCAGTCGACGGGGTTGGCGGCCTGGATGTGTGATCGTGTGAGGAATCAGAGTCAGAATCCGGGTGATTGGGCTGCGTCTGATTCCCGGCTGCCGCGCTGGTCTCCGCCGGGGGCTGAGAGGGCTGTTCCAGGCTCTCAGCGGTGGATTCCTGTCCCGCTATAGGGACGGATTCCGCAGCGGCGCTGTTGCTGCGATCCTGCGCGGATGGCAAAATGGACTGGGACTGTGTCTGTCCGGCGGCCTGGCCTGCCTGAGCTGCCGTATCCGTCATGTTCTCCTGGTCGATGAGGCCCTCGCCGGACTCAGGAATTTCTGATTGATCATTGGCTGCGGGCTGGGCCGCAACCGGGTCTGCCGTTTTCCCGGAGGTGTCCTTGTAGTGATCGGCTCCGGCGTCCCGGGTGTAGACATCCGGGGCAACTGTGATTCCGTCGTTTTCATCCAGTTGGAGGCGGATGTGCACTGCAATGACGTTCTCGGACACCGCCAGTTGATACGCCTCCGCGTTGCCGGTGACCTTGCCGGTCTGGATTCCGCTTTCGCGGTCTATTTGAATTTCAACCTGACTTTCCTGCCTCCCGGAATCGTCCAGCAAGGCCAGGTTATGTGTTCCCGTCTCCACATCTTTAAAATGAAAAACCCCTTCCGAATCCGTGGTGGTTCGCCTGGGGTCGCTGTGTAACTCTATTACCCGGTTTGCACAGGGCGAACCGTCTGTGTAAAAGATCTGTCCGCTGAAGTCGATTCGGTTCGGATTCACAGCCTCGTTCTCCGGGGACAACACGATGGTATCCAACATCTGCCCCAAACGGTGATCCGTCGCCCTTCCAATGTGGGTGCCCGCAAGGAAGGAGGTGATGGAAACGAACAGCAGGAGGATGGGAAGGATGATCCAGATGGTCTTGCTGTTGCCGGTGGTCTGGCTGTTTTTATGTGATTTTGGGCCAGAGTTGGGCATGGGCAGGGCCTCCTTTTTAGGTGCGGGATCGTGTGTGCTGATAGTTAATTTGTGTTCGGCCCTCGTCAGAAGGCAGCGGGTGAACCGCTGCGCTCTGGCGGGGGCTGAACCGCGGGATGCGGTTTAGCCCTTGAGGTTAAATTATTCTTATGGCTGTACTGTTGTCTTAATGTACTGAGTTGCAGTAAACGTAACATCAATCTGACCTGTTTCGCCTTGATATTGTTTATCATTAGCAGTTTCATCATCCGCTGTATTTTCCCACTCCCAATAAATTGCACTATCCACTGCAGTAGCTACTTTATCCAATTCAACATCTCCAGTTACAAGTTCAATTATACCATTATCATCTGGAGTGAGTACCTCTCCATTCTTATCCGTTTTATGAAATTTGAGTGGTAGACCATTCAATCCACTTACATCTGCCTTTATCGTATAGGAATATCCAACCTCCGACTCACTACCATCAATAGAAAAAGCAATTGATCCGGAAGAACCTGGTGCTATTTTACCACTTCCCACTTCTGTATTCCCACTGGTGTCTGTCAAAGTAAACGTTTTCGCTTCTTCAGTAATTTTATTGCCTCCCACCTTAAAATCAACTAACCATTTAGCAGCCACTGCACTTCCTGTGGCAGTGATAGAGCTGGTATACTTTGCAAACGTCCCTCCCACCAAACTACTGGTAACCAGTGTTAACACAACTGCTGCCGCTCCGATTTTCCCAAAAATACTTTTCTTCATGTCTTTTCCTCTTTCCTTTTATTTTTATTATTTAATAAAATTAATACCTACCATCATTCAGGCTCCGCGCGTCCCCGCCGTCACCCTTTCTCCGCTCTCAGCCGTTCCAATTCCATCTCCAGCTCTTTCGTCCTGGACACTTCCTTCCGGCTTTCAAGCTGTCTGCGGATCACATCCCACAGCACAAACAACACCAGCGGGCACACCACAAACAGAATCATTCCCGTGGTCGTCTGCATGAACATGGCCAGATTTCCCGCTCCGGCAACTCTTCTCTGGTAAATGCCTTCCACGTCCGCCGGCTTCACCAGACTCTGATCAGCAGCGTTGTTGGCGTCGCCCTGGGTGACATACCGTGTCTCACCGTTCTCCGACTTCACCTCCACGATCCTATGGGTCACCACCGCGCTTCCGCTCTTGTAGGCGATCACGTCGCCCACCTTCAGGCTGTCAGGATCGGTCTCCTTGACAAATACCATGTCGCCGGTCATAATACTGGGCTCCATGGAACCGGATAGCACGATAAACGGCTTATACCCCAGGAAATCAGGCACCTTGTCGGGACTGGTATAAGACTTCACGATCAGCGTCACGTTGATCAGCAGCAGCGGAACGAACACCACACAGAGCGCAATCCCCACAGCTCCCACGATCTTTTGCAGCAAACCGTTTTTTTCTTTCATCCCTCACTCATCTCCTTTCTTCAAACGTTTCTCCCGACCAGCCAATCCGGAGGGGCACTCTCAGCACAAAAAAGGCAATCCTGAGTCCAGTCAGGATTGCCTAAAAATCTGCATAAACACACCTTGGGCGTGCAATACGCGAACCAAATACAAACGTACCATACCCGGAACGTCCATATAGGGGCAACTGGCTGTCATATCATATACTATGATTTAGACCCTTTAGCTTTGCGTCGCTGACTTTCATCAGTTTTGCCAAGTATGTAGTTGATATGGGCTCAGTATAGCGCAGGCTGCGCAACCGATGTGCAACTATTTCCGCGTATTTTGAAAATTATTAAATTTAAAATTCTAATCCCGTATTTTCTCACCCCTCCCCTCTGTCCGAACGTCCACCTGACAGCCTGGCGTTGGTCTCCTCAGCCCAGCTGTAGTCGAACATGTACTCGTCCTCATAGTGGTATCTCCCCCCACCAGACGCCTTCATATATTCAAAGTAATCGCATTCCAGATCATCGCCCTTCACATAACAGCCGCCCCGGCGGTTGTAGAATACGCCCTCGATCCCGTACTCCTCGAATACGCCGTGAATCCCAATCACCGCCTTCCGGTACAGCGCCTTCACCCGGCTGTCGTAATCCTTTTCCGGCCACAGCTTGTCCACGGCTTCCTCCATGGTCACCTCGCCGCCCATATGGTCCACACAGAGCGCCAGCAGTTCCTTGCTCTTGGCATTGGAAAATTTCACCAGTTTCTCGTCGATAAACACGTCGAACCGGCCAAAGGTCCTGATAAATACCCGCTTGGCCTGGCCCTTTGCCAGCAGCCTGGCGCGGTTTAACGCATCCAGGATGTCCTCCCGGCTGTAGGGCTTGAACACATAGTAGTCCGATTTCATTTTCAGGGCGTCCAGCACGTAATCGCTGTAGCCGCTGACAAAAATAATGATCATGTCCCGCTTGATTTCCCGCAGCCTCCTGGCCAGCTCGATGCCGTTCATCTGGGGCATCTCAATGTCCAGCAACGCGAAATCCACCGTATTGTTTCTGGCGTAATCCAGCGCCTCCAGGGGATTGGTAAACCTCCCCACCAGCTCTATTTCCCTGACCTGCGCGCACTCGATCTCAAACTGGCGCATAGACAGTTCTTCATCATCCACAACAATCGTCCGCATGTTCCGTCCTCCCCTCTGTGTCAAATTTCGATTATCCCTGTTTGGGAATCCGCACAATGGCCCGGGTTCCTTTGCCCGGTATGCTGTTGATTTCCAGGCACGCGCCCGCGATCTCCTGCAGGCGCAGCCGGATATTTTCAAGGCCAGCCGAAGTTTTGGGCACACCGGCGGCGGGATCAAAACCGGCGCCGTCGTCCAGCACCTCCACCATGTAGCTGTGCTCGTCCTCAAGGGTGCTGACCTTCACCGTGCCGTCGCCATTTTTCCCGCGGATGCCGTGCTTGATGGCGTTCTCCACCAGGGGCTGCACGGTCAGGGGCGGGACCTCGAAGCCGTCCGGGCCGATCTCGTATACCAGGGCCAGCTTGTCCCCGAAGCGAACCTTTTCGATATTACAGTAATTGCGGATGTGCTCCAATTCCTGGGCAAACGGGATCATACCGCCCTGACCGATGGAATCGATATTGGCCCGGAGATATTTGGAGAAATCGTAGACCAGATTGTAGGCACGGTCCGGATCCAGCTTGATCAACGTACGGATGGAGCTAAGCGTATTATAGATAAAATGGGGCTGGATCTGGCTGATCATCAGCCTGAGCCTGGAGTCCTGCAGCTCCCGCCCGATCCGCGCAGTCTCCTCCCGCTTATGCCGGGTGTCCATGAGCAGCGCCGCGAACAGGCAGGCGATGTAGCCGAATAGCCCGCTGCGCAGGTAATTTCCGTTCCGCATGTAATCCATTTGATAGTACAGAACGATCTCCGCTCCCAGACTCACAGCCATCAGCGCCATCCCGGCGCATTCCAGCTTGAAATACGCGTCCAGGGGCTTTTCCCTGCGGAAACGCTTTACAATGAGCAGCAGCAACACCAGGGACATGACTGCGAAACAGGCGTGGGTGACCCAGGCCGTTTCCATGAAATCCGCCACATTTGTCAGGTGCAGAATGTTCAGGATAAAAAAGTTAGCGGAAAACATATAGCTGAGCCGCCGCAGCGCCGGCTGGTACTCCCGCGGGAACCGATGCATGAGGTAAAACAGGTAGGGCAGCGGGCAGATCATGGACAGAATATAGCGGGCCATGGTCATGATATAGCCGAAATCCCATATGAATCCGGGAAATTCCACCTCATTTACCATCCAGAGGGAGGCCAGCACCACGAATATTCCCAGACAGCGGACCGTACAGACGTCCTCCAGCAGACTGCGCAGGTAAAACGAACTGATGAAGATGGCCAGTCCCAGGATCATGAATACCCCGCAGACCATCATCTGCGGAATATACTGCCGCAGCAGATAAGAAGTCAGCTTCAGCGGCGCCCCCAGCCAGACCGGTGACAGCACGCCTGAGGACGCGCGGTACGGGGAGCACAAGGTCACGGTGACGGTCTGACCCGCGCAGTCCGGCGGAATCTGAACCATGTTCCAATGGTTGGGCGTGGCCTTGCCGGAGGGACGCATACCGTCGGAATTGTAGCGGTACAGCAGGCGGTCTCCCACCCTCACCTCCACGCTGGAGAAGGCCGTGTGGAAACAGATCGCATAATCGCCAAACCCGGTATCCGGCAGCTTTTTGCTCATGGTGACCGGCACGTTCGGAGCTGCGCCGGACTTGTGCGGCATAGCGATGATTCCGGTCTCCACGCCCCCCTGCGCCAGCGTCCACCCTTCCGAAAAATTCACCGGCGACGGGCCGTCCACCAAACTTTCAGTCCGGGCCTCAAACCGGTGATTGCCAGACCACAATAAGATGACAAACGCCAGCATGGCCGCTGTCAGAAACAGTATGTACGCCGTCCGGTTCTCCCGGTTTTCCTCACTGAACATGATTTCCCCCGCCCTTTATTTTCCATTTTCTGTTTTTATTATAATCAATTACGGTAGGATTCACAATCAAAATATGGAATATGCGGTTTGTAAATTTTTAACAATTTTAGCCCACACCATGTCCACCATAAAGATATGGAACTCTTAGTTTGCATGCAGCCGGAAAACGATTCCATCGCTGCGTTTTCATTCCAGAACAGAACCGTTTTCACCGCCCTGCAACCAAACGCCCGGCTCATTAAAAAATCAGCCCCCGGCCCGCCGCTACCCAAGCGGCAAAACCGGAGCCTGATTATCTCATTTACATATAATATTCGATACTTTATCTCGCCAGCCGTTCCCTGACAAGCTGCGCAAATACCTGCGCCCCGGTCTCCAGGGTATCGTCGTTGTAGTCAAAGCAGGAATTGTGCAGCGGCATATCCCGGCTCTCATCCCCCACGGCGCCTCCCATAAAGAAGAACGCGCCCGGCACCTTTTCCAGGAACGCGCCGAAATCCTCCGACGCCATGAACGGCGAGCAGTTTCCGTTGACCTTTTCCTCTCCCAACACGTGGCTGCCTGCCTGGATGACCGCATCCACCTGCTCGTCCCAGTTTACAGTGGGCGCAAACTCGTGGGTGTACAGGAAATCCCAGGTGGCCCCATAGGCCTGGCAAATGTGTTCCACAAGGTCCCTCATCCTGGTCTCGATCAGCGCCTGCATCTCCTTGGAGTAGCTGCGGCAGTCGCCCAGAATCGTAACGTTGCTGGGAATCGCATTGTGGGCTCCGTCCGTAAACAGCTCCGTGCAGGAGACGACCACCGGCTGGAAGGCCCCGGCGTTGCGGGAGGGAATCGTCTGCAGCGCCAGAATGATCTGTGCGGCGATCACCATTGGATCGACGGTTTTTTCCGGCGCGGATGCGTGGCCGCCGCGGCCGTGAATCTCGATCTTGAAATTGTCCTCGCAGGAGGCGAAGCCGCCCTTGCAGATATTGACCGTACCCGCCGGGTAGGCCGGATTGTTGTGCTGGCCGTAAATTTCATCCATGGGGAACCGCTCGAAAAGGCCATCGTCGATCATGGCATGGGCGCCCTTTCCCGGCTCCTCCGCGGGCTGAAACAGGAACTGCGCCGTACCGTTAAAATCCCGGCTCTCGGACAGCAGCTTCGCAGCCCCCAGAACCGTCGTCACGTGGCCGTCGTGGCCGCAGCCGTGCATTTTCCCTTCATATTCGGATTTGTAGGACACGGTTCCCGTCTCTGTGAGCGCAATCGCATCCATATCCGCCCGCAGGGCCACGACCTTATGGCCGTCCCCAACCTTCAGGCGTCCGATGACGCCCGTGCCGCCGATGCCGGTGTGCACCTCAATCCCCATCTCCCGCAGCCGTTCCGCCACAAAGGCCGCGGTGCGTGTCTCCTCGAACGCCGTCTCCGGATGGCGGTGGAGTTCGTGACGCCATGCTTTTAAGATTTCATTTAATTCTGACATATCTGTTCACCTCGTTCTATTGGATCTTATTTCTCTCCCGCCGCTCGCTGTGCCTCGATCGCCTTTAAGTCGCCGTTATTGCCGAACCACTCTCTGGTCAGCCTGCGCAGCTCGCCGCTGAGCAGAATCAAACTGGGTACGTTCAGGAAAATGACGATGCCGTTGCCAAAGTCGGTAAGGACAAATACGCTCGCCATGTCGGTCAGACAGCCGCCGATAATCATGATTACAAAGATCACCAGCAGAACATTGACCGCCAGACGGCTGTTGGTCGCCGCAGTTGCCTGGATACGCAGCCCCTGGGAATTGGAAATGATGGAGCTGATTGCAAACAGGGTCAGGCAGAACAGGCACAGATAACGTCCGGCGCTGCCCAGTACCGATTCAAATGCCAGGGAGCTCAGCGTGGAGCCCGCCTCTCCGGTCTGCCACACGCCGGAAAAGATGATCATAAATCCGGTCAGGGAGCAGATGACAATGGTATCAAAGAACGTCTCAAACACCGCCCACATTCCCTGCTGGGCCGGATGGTCAATGCCTGCCGCCTGTGCGTGGATGGTGGCCTGCAGGCCCAGACCCGCGTCGTTGGAAAATACGCCGCGCGCCAGTCCGAAGCGGATGGTGGAGGCCACGGCTACGCCGGTGAAGCCGCCGATGGCCGCCTGTCCGGTAAACGCTCCGATGAAGATTTCCCGGAGTGCCTCACCCACACGGCCGATGTTGGCTCCCACGATAATCACCGCGCAGACCACATAGAGCGCGCTCATAGCCGGAACCATTTTATCCGTGATGTTCACCAGGCGTTTCATACCGCCCAGCATGACCGCCACCACGATGGCAACCACCACCACACAGGTGATGATTCGGGAAACGCCGACCGGCGCAAGATTATCCGCGATGGCTCCGCTGTGTACGCCGCCGATGGTGCACAGGGTCAGCAGAGACATAAACGTAAAGCAGTAAGCCAGAGGCTTGCAGTGCAGGCCGTCGCGCATATACATGAATGGCCCTGCCAGGTATCCCTCACCCTTGGGATTCTTCTGGCGGTAACGGACCGACATGGTGACCTCAGAAAACTTAATGGCCATGGCCACCAGGCCGCAGATCCACATCCACAAAAGCGCTCCCGGGCCTCCGGTGGCAATCGCCGCGCCGACTCCGGCGATATTGCCCGTTCCGATGGTGGAACCCAGGGCCGCGGTAACCGCCTGGAACGGAGAGACGCCCAGGGCCTTTTTCCGCGCCTGCTCCTCCTTATCGAACATGGTTCCCGCCGTATTTTTCATGATGAAGCCGAACCGGGAAAACTGAATCCCTCCGATCACAACCGTCAAGATCAGTCCGCCTCCAACCAGCAGCACCAAAATCGGAATTCCCCAAATCCAACCTGTAACTGCATTGATAAAGCCAAAAATCGCTTCCATTTCTCCTACCTCCTCTTATTTTCTCCTTTTTGCGGATTATTGCAGCGCGTGCTTTCCCGCGTAAACAATACTCCTGTACTGCTCCGGATCCGTGTCCCCTTCCGTGCTGAACAAAAGCACCACGGAGCCGCTATCCAGCCCCATTTCCCGGCGCAGACCGGCAAACTCCGGACTGGCCGCCAGCACCGCCAGCAGACCGGTGGTCGCCGCCCCGGACTCGCCGGAGACGATGGGGTGATCCCCCTTGCGGGGAGCCGCTAACAGCCGCATCCCCAGCGCGGCCACCGGGTCCGCGCAGCTGAAGGCGAAGCTGGTAAAGGTCCGCAACACCGGCCAGGTGACGGTACACGGCTCCCCGCAGTTCAGCCCGGCCATGATCGTGGCACAGTCTCCCTCCACCGCGTGGGGTTCCCCGTCCGCCGCCAGAATGGATTTGTAGATACACGCCATGTCCTCAGGCTCCACCGTGCTGAATACCGGACGGTTCCCTGCGTAGCGGTCCGCCAGATATCCGGTCACCCCGCCCGCCATGGCTCCCACTCCCGCCTGCAAAAATACGTGGCTTGGCCTGGAAAATCCCTCCGCCTCCAGCTGTTCTGCGGCCACCGCCGCCATGGTGGTGTAACCCTGGACAATCCAGGCGGGAATCTGCTGGTAGCCCTCCCAGCTGGTGTCCTGTATCAGGTGCCAGCCGTTCTCCTCCGCCATGCGGGCCGCGTGGCGCACAGCGTCGTCGTAACCCACGTCCATGATCCGGACCTCCGCCCTGCCCGCGTCCCGGATAGCCTGGGCGCGCAGCTCGGAGGACCCCTTGGGCATATACACATACGCCCGGCAGCCCAGCTGGCCCGCAGCCCAGGCCACCCCTTTGCCGTGGTTCCCGTCGGTAGCGGTCACAAAGACCATCCCGGAGAGCCGCCCGCGCACCGGCTCGGACTGAAGGTCCGCAAATGTGGTGGTCTCGGGATCCAGTCCCAGCTCGTCGCATACCACCCGGGTAAACGCGTAGATCGCGCCCAGCCCCTTGAAGGCGTTCAGGCCGAACCGCCTGGACTCGTCCTTCACAAAGACCGCCTTCACGCCCAGGGCCTCCGCCAGCCCGTCCAGGCGTACCAGGGGCGTAGGCCGGTAGCCCTCCATCGCCCGGTGGATCCGGTAAGCCGGGGCGACCGCCTCCTGGGTCAGAAAATCCGCTGCGCCGTCCACTGCCCGGGCGCAGCCGGAAACTCCCCCCCCCCGTCCACTGCCGTGCAATCCACTGCCGCGCCGTCGTTACGCACCGCCCGGACCCAGCGGTTTGAAATCTCCTCCATATCGCTCCTCCTTCTTGCAATATCCAATATATCGGTTGATTTGATCATAGCACACTTCAAACCGATATGCAATATATTAATTTTATTTTTTCGTCTAAAATAGTGTTAGTTTTCTCTATAATTCAATATTATTAGGTAAAAATTATATTGCATATTTAGAGGATATCAAGTAGAATTATATTAAAAGCAAAAGGGGAGGGGTGCACATGCCAATACCCAAAAAGACAGAGACCATCAATCGCACCACCGCCAAAGAGCGGGTTTATACCATATTACAGCAGTGGATCGTGGACGGCACGCTGGAGCCCGGGGAGCGTTTAAACGACGCGGACCTGGCGAAGTATTTCAGCGTGTCCCGCACGCCTGTGCGGGAGGCCATTCAGATGTTAAACGAGCAGAAGCTGGTTGAGATCGTTCCTTCCAGCGGCACATTCGTGGCGCCCATCAACCAGGAGGACATCAAGCACGTGTATCAACTCCTGGGCGGGCTTCAGGCCCTGGCGCTGAAGCATTGTATCGGAACCGTGACCGCAGAGGACTTAGAACACCTGAATTCCCTGAATGAAAATTTTCTCCGCTGCGCCCAGATGGGAGCTGTCCCCGCCACCATAGAGGCGGACTATCAGTTCCACCGCTACCTCTGCCAGCTGTCCGGGAACCCCTATCTGGTGAATTACTCAGACCAGCTGTCCATCCACGTGAGCCGCAACGAGAACCGCTTTTTTAAGATTTACACCACCCCGGAGGTCAGCTACGCCAGCCACAAGCGGATTATCGAGGCCCTGCGCTCCGGCGATCTGGAGACCGCCCAGACGGAGATCGAGGCCAACTGGGCCGTGTCCACGATGCAGAATGAGGGGTAAGCTGCCGGCAGCGTGCCGCGGTAAACAGAAAACAAATAAAAACCCCGGCCACTGATGCTTGCCTTACAGGCAAAGCCGCATCAGTGGCCGAAGTTTTTATCTGTTTTCTGGGATATCGCGCGTCCGCCCGGAAAGGACCACGACTCAGTTTTTACTTAAATATTCCAGACACATCTGCGGCAGCTGTTCTTCCGCCGCGGACCATCTCTTCCCATTGTTCATCGAATCAGCTCCAGATAACCCCGCCGTGAATCCACAACCGCATACACGATCACAGTATGATCACACTCCCTCACTTTATAGAAAATCAGGTGCCTTTCCACAATTAAAACCCGGAACCTCATACGTCTCAGGGACGGATATCTGGGTTCCGCCCCGTAATAGGGCTGATCCTCCAGCAGCCCTATCGCATGCTCCAGCTTTTCCAGATAAGCGAGCGCAATCTCCACACTCCCGGAATCATCCGCAATATAATAAATCAAATCCCGGATCTGCGCATCTGCCTGGTCGGTTCTGAGTACCTCGTATTTCATACTTCCTTCCTCGCCAGCAGATTTTTGCGGATATCGCTGGATGTATCGGCAATCGGTGATATCCTTCCCCGGTCCACATCATCCTGCGCCTCCGCCAGAGTTCTTAATAAATCCAGCTCGGATTTCAGCCTGCCATACTGGGCGTAACCCATTAGAACCGTGTCTTCCCGGCCATTTACCGTTATAAAAACCGGCTCTCTTGTCTCCCGCGTCAGACGGGAAATCTCAGGATATTTATTTCGCAGATCCGATGATGGTCTGATTGTTTCCATGTACATTTCACCTCGCTTTTTAATATCTATATTATACTATTATAACGATATAGCCGCAAGATATAATCCATTTCTCTCCCTGCGCCCCACCAGCCCCAAACCCAAAAAGAACGCTCCGGTCAACCCGAAGCGCTCTCTCAAATCCATCTGATTTCATTTAAAAATATTTCTTGCTTCCCCAAAGATTACTCTTCTTCAAGTCCAGATACTCGTTATAGGCCTTCTCCAGAATCTGCTTTTCATTGGAAAACTTTAGCAGGTGGTAGGCTTCGTAAAATTTATAGTACCCGGAGTCCAGAAAGTATTCTTCCCGCTGTGGTTTGCTGTAATAGCTGTCGGCCATCATCAGATACCAGTGGACGTCCTTTTCCACCACGTCCTGTGGGGTATTGAATGAATATTGGCTCTTACCGATATACTTGATGATGGAGGCGCTGACCCCTGTCTCTTCCTTAACCTCGCGCAGGGCAGTCTCCTTATACTCCTCGCCAGCTTCTACTGTTCCCTTGGGCAGAACCCATCCCTCGTACTTGTTCTTGTAATTCTTGTACAGGACAAGGATTTTCCCGCGAAAAATAACCACACCGCCGCAGCTCGTTGCCTCAATCATTGCAATCCCTCCTGGTGTTGGTGTGTATCCGGCGCAGGCTCTGTGAAACTCTGCCCGCGTCATAACTGGATTTAGTATACAACTTTTGGGAGGGATATGCAAGGGTCAATGCAAAATGGCTTCCGCCTCCATCGCCTGCATGTCTCTCGTCATCTCCCGCAGCACCCCGATTTCCAGGGGAATCGCCACCAGAAAGCTGACGACGTCGGAGATAGGCTGGCTCACCTGCACGCCGAAGAGGCCGAAATAGGCGGGCAGCGTCAGCACCAGGGGAATGAAGAACAGGCCCTGTCGGGACATGGACAGAATGGTGGCGCGAACGCCCTTGCCCATGGTCTGCATCATCATGTTGCACATGGTGATCCACCCCACCAGCGGGAAGGAAATGCACTGGAGCCTGAGCGCCCGGGTACCGTACCGGATCACATCCGGGTCGCCCTTTCGGAAAATGGTGACCAGAAGCTCCGCGCCGAACCAGCCGCAGACCGCCATGATACAGAGGAAAACGGTGGACACGCGCACGCAGAACCAGAAGCCCTCCTTCACCCGGCCGTACTTTTTAGCCCCGTAATTGAAGCCGCAGACCGGCTGGAAGCCCTGGCCGAAGCCGATCATCACCGAGGCCGCGAACTGGGTGATGCGCATCACAATGGACATAGCCGCGATGGCCGCATCCCCGTAGGGCCTGGCCATCAGGTTCATACAGGCGGTGGCCACGCTGCCCAGGCCCTGACGGCACAGGGACGGCGCTCCGCCGTTTAAAATGATCTTGTAGCGCTCCAGGCTGGGCGAAAACTTGCGGATGTCGATGCGCAGGTTGCCGCCCCGCCTGGTTCCCGCGATCAGCAGGCAGAAGCTGATGAACTGGCTGATGATGGTAGGCAGGGGCGCCCCCCCCGTGCCCCTTGGGGTGATCATG
>OBXQ01000186.1_pt1 | contig 48450 bp, 36 predicted proteins | sample 1476641 | NCBI WGS metagenome assembly OBXQ01 (sample SAMEA2580174, study PRJEB22360) | human gut metagenome | biome: human gut; feature: human-associated habitat; material: faeces | place: Denmark | collected 2008/2010
GAGAAGTTCGTGCTCGGGCCTGCCGCCGTACTCGATCCAGTACCTTCCGAGGGCGTACCGGGCGGACAGACTGTCGTTTAACCGCAGGGATTCCTCCGCGTAAACCCGGTCCAATCCCAGTTTTTTACTTTGATTGTGTTTCCCGCCGCTGTCGTTTAAGAAGGACCGTTTGAGGTACGCCTGGGCCAGCAGCCACCTGGGCGCTTTGCTCTTTTTCAGCAAGCGGATCACATTTGCCGCGAAGCGGTCCGCCCGTTTCCAGTCCTTCTCGTCCTCCGCAAGCTGGTCCAGAACGCCGATTTTCTCCACCAGCAGCTCGCCGCTTTTCACCTCGGCCTCCTCTGCCCGCCGGATGACGTCCAGCGCCGCTTCATACCGGCCGTAGCGCTTGAATACCCGCAGGGCCCGCAGATAAACCTCCGAATGGCCGGGATAAATTTTGATCATGCGGCCAAACAGGTTCACCACCTCCTGGTCCTGCCCCAGCTCCTCGCAGATTTCCTGTAAATAGAAATAGGCCCAGTAGGCTTCATCATCCATGGAGATAATCTCCCGGCACTGCTGCGCCGCTTCCTCCCAGGCGTTCCTGTCCTTTAAAACCAGCACCTGGTGGAGACGGAAATCCAGATTCTCCGGTTCCAGCCCGATCGCCCTGCCGCAGGCGGCCAGGGCCCGGCCGGAAAGCTCCTCCGCCATCTCCGGGGGCAGCTTCCCCGCGTGCTTCTCTTCATAATAAATATCCCGCCAGAGACGGCCTTCCAGGTCCAGGCTGGCGGCCAGGGAGCGCAGGTTTGGGGAATGGGCGGCGGCGTCCCGATCCAGACACCTGCGCCAGCTCTTCACCGCCTCCATCGATTCCCAGTACCGCTCCTCTTCCCGGTACATCAGGGCCATCTGCTCATAAAAATCCGCCCGGTCCGGCACAAGCTCCGGGTGGCTCTCAAAAAATCCGATCCCCTCCCCGGTCCGTTTCCCGTGAACAAAACATCCGGCTAAGAGCAGCACCTGCTCCTCCGTCAGCTGCTCTACCCCTGTAAGCCCGTCGATCAGCGCGTCGTCCGCCTGTTTCATCAGTTCTTCCGTGGCATCGGTGCTGCGCAGATCATCCGCCATTCCGGCCAGCTCCCGGACGCTCTTCCAGTCCTCCCGGAGCACCGCCATCCTGGCCAGGCTCAAAAGCGCCGTGTAGGTCCCGCGGACCGTCTGATTGTTCCGTTTCAGGTAGCCCACATAGAGGTCCCCCGCCTCGTCCCCACAGCCGCAGGCGCCCAGAATAAACGCCCCGGACATATAAACCCGGTCGTCCTCCGGGTTCTCCCGGATCAGGCCGCGCACCATCTCCGCCGCCCGCTGCGTCTCCCCAATCCTGGACAGGTAATCGGCCCGTTCCAGCTCGTACCAGGGATGGCTGATCCCGAACTGCTCCAGCTGCTTCAGAATCTCCCCCACTTCCCTGAGCTGTTCCGGAGAATCCCCCCGTTCCCGGTTGGTGAGATTGAAGAAGAGCTGCATAAAACCGTCGTAATCCGCCTGCGGCTCCCCGGAAAACTTCTCCAGTGGGAAGTCCCCTTCCTCATCGTCCTGAATCCTCCGCAGCATATACTCCACAAAGGGTTCCGGCAAACGCTCCTTAAACTCCTCCGCGTTCTCCTCAATCCCGAAAGTCTCTCCCAGTATTTTCCATATTCTTCCCGGAAGCCTGAAATGCTCCGCCAGAAATGAGAACAGCCCCCACTTGGCCTGCTCTCCTCCGTCCAGGGACGCGAGCACCGGCTCCCGCAGCAGTCCGCTCCACTCCGCCTCGTTAAGCCGTCTCGGGAGACAGCTGTAAACATCCGCCAGCCGTCTCAAAAATTCTCCCTCCGGCCCCAGCTCCTCCATCAACAGCGCGCTGTTCACATCCTCCCCTTCCGGGGTCCCGGCATACTTCACGGCCTCCTCGTAAGCCCCTCGTAACCGCATAAATCCCTGTTGGTCATCCTCCGGGTTAACGGAAGTCAGACGGCTGCGGTACGCGGCCCGTATGGATTCCTCGTCCCGGGTTGGCTCAATCCCTAAAATTTCGAATATTTCCTGAACGCTCACGGTATTCCTCCTCATTCCTGTATTTGGCGGCTGTCCGGTCCGCCCTCGGCACTGGTGTGCCCCATTGATTCCCGTAAATTGGTAATACCTATTGTAACATAGAATTGAAAAAATGTCTCCACTGTATTTGTGGTTCTGTTGATTAAAAAAGGGCCCTGATGAGAAATACATTGATTTCTCACCAGGACCTCCTCTCAATATCCCCTCACCCGCTCCAGCCCCATACTCAGAATCCCCGCCTCAAAATCCGGCCTCAAATCCGGGCAGAATTCCATCTGAGGCATCATAATCCGTCCCAGCGGCTCCCCCAGGGCTTCCCGGATCATTTCCTCCATTCCGCCCTGCTCTACGTCCCCGTAAATCACCAGCCGGTGGGGGTTGTACATGAGAATGCACACCTTAGCCAGCCGCGCCAGGGCGTTTTTGCGGCGGACTTCTTTCATGGGCTGCCTCCAGTTCACTTCCGGAAGCAGTCCCTCCACCTCCCCCACCATCCCGTCTCTGCCGCACCAGAGCCTGCCGTGAATCCACACGCCCACGCCCGGCCCGTACTTTTTCGGCACATAAATGCCGACGGCCACCTCATCCTCCGGCGTCTGCCTGCGCGCGCAGTACCCGGCAATAGCCGCGTTTACGTCGTTCTGCACAAATGCCTGCCGCCCGAAATTTTGCTGCACATGGCCGCAGATATCCGCGCCGGTCAGGCGCTCGTAGTCGCTGGTTACCAGGCGGCCGTCCACCGCCTCGCCGGGGATTCCGAAGCCCACGGCCGCGATGGAGGGATAGGCCGCCAGGAACGAGGCGATCTCGCCGTCAAAGCTGTCCGCCTCCGGCTCCATCAGGGGAATCTCCCGGGTCTCCACCACAGTTCCCAGCAAATCGCAGGCGGAGAAAACCGCCGTATCCTCCCCCTGCTTCTCGTACATACAGATGGATAATACCATCTGCGCCCGCTCTTCATAGCGGTAGACCGCGGCGGGACGCCCGTGGTCCGGCTGAAACATTCCTTCCCGGCGTATTTCCCCCCGCTCCTCCATGGCCTGCAGCAGGGATTGAAGGGCCACCACGCTGAGACCCGATTCCCGGGACAGCTCCGCCTTGGTGGCCCGGATGCGCCGGTTCATCAGACGCCGGACGGTCTTTAAATTCTGCTCCCGGATGAGATTGGTTCCCCGCTCCATCAGCGCCCGCCTCCATGTCCGCCGAAAATGCCCGCGGCCTCCGCGGCCTCCAGCACAACCTGTTCCTCCGCCGGTTCACAGCCCGTATCCCCGGGCATAAGGCCGGGCTTGCTCCTTCCGTGGAAATCGCTGCCCGCAGTGGCCGTAAGGCCCAGGCGGCGGGCCAGATCCCCATAGTAGCGGCGCTGCTCCGCCGTGTGATAGCTGGAAAACACTTCCATCCCGCCGACCCCGCAGCCGGCCATATAGCGGATCGCCTCCTCGTCCTCCTTCACGGTGGCGCCGGGGTGAGCGATCACCGTCACCGCGCCCATGTCCAGCATGGCCCGGTTCAGCTCCTCAAAGCTGCGGTACTTCACCTCCTGATAGGCCGGTTTCCCCTGGGAGGCGTAATCCCAGTAGAAATTCACGTAGGGGTTGCCGCTCCTGGCTCCGCCCGGGCGGTAGGGCTTTAACAGCTCGCAGCCATCATTTTCCGGGTTCTGAAGCGCCACCATGGCGACATCCTCGGGCACCGACAGATGGTAGGGATTCTGGGACAAAACCAGGCTGTCGTCGAATTTCAGTCCCATTTCATGAAAAATCTCAAGTCTTCGGGCCGAACACCGCCGCTCCTGAGCCAGAATCTCCTCCTCAATCTCCGCAAATACCGGATGGCGCTCGTCGATCCCGTAAGCCAGAAGATGGAGATTGCGCTCTCCCAGGCGGCAGTCCAGCTCCACGCCCTTCGCCAGCCGGATTCCCAGCCGGGCCGCCTCCTCCCATGCCCGGCTCACGCCCCGGACCGAATTGTGGTCGGTCAGGGCAGCAGCCCTGATTCCCCGGGATACGGCGCGCCGGATCACCTCCTCCGGCTCCAGTTCCCCGTCTATGCTGATCACAGAGTGCATGTGCAGATCGATTGTTGCCATGTTGCCTACCTCCTCGAATTTGATGATTTGTGTTTGATGATTCATATGCGGTACCGGCTCGCCGCGGACGATGGGCCGGTCATTTAAGATCACACAGCCCGTTTTCTCCCCCGGGCCCCTTCGCCCCTGTCAAACGGCCTCCCCGATAACCTCCTCATTCCGGCTGCGCTTCCCCGCCCGGCTCAGGCACAGCAGCAGAAGCACCGGGAATACCACGGCCGCCAGCAGTCCCGAGCGGATGCTTCCCCCCGCGGTATTGGACACCAGCCCCACCACCGTTGGGCCCAGGGAACAGCCCACGTCCCCGCCCAGGGCCAGCAGCGCGGCCATGGCCGTTCCGCCCCTGGGAATCCGGGCGCAGGACAGGCTGAAGGTTCCCGGCCACAGAATCCCCACCGACAGCCCGCACAGGCCGCAGCCCATCAGCGCCATAACGGGCGCCTTGGACCACACGGCCAGCAGATACCCCGCAATGCACAGAAAGCCGCTTCCCACCATAAAAGGAATCAGTGGCATATGCCGGGAAAACCTGGCGTACACGGCCCTGGAAGTCCCCATGAGCAGCGCGAACAGGCACGGCCCCAAGAGATCGCCCATGGTCTTGCCCACCTGCAGCGCCGACTCCGCAAAGGCGGAAGCCCACTGGCTCATGGCCTGCTCGGACGCGCCGGAACACACCATCAGCAGCACGAACAGCCAGAACACCCCGCTGCCCGCCAGCTGGCGCATGCTCATGCCCCTGCCCTCCCCGGTCATGCTGCGGATAGGCACTCTGGCAAAATAAAAACAGTTAAAAAATGGCACCAGCGCCCAGATAAAGGCCAGTATCCGCCAGTTTCCAATTCCGGCCACCCGGAAAAACACGGTGGAGGCCACGACCACCAGCACATGTCCCCAGCAGTAGAAGGAGTGCAGCAGGCTCATGGCCGCCTCCTTGCGCTCCGTGGGGCACGCCTCCACGATAGGGCTGATCATCACCTCGATCAGTCCGCCGCCCGCCGCGTACAACAGCACCGCCCCCAGAAATCCCAGGTAGGGGTCCGCCGTCAGCTCCGGCAGAATCCCCAGCCCGGCCACGCCCCCGGCGCAGAGCAGGTGGGCCAGTACAATGGCCCTCCGGTACCCGATCCGGTCCACAAACCCGGCGGCCAGAAAATCCACCAGCAGCTGGACCGCAAAGTTCATGGTCACCAGCAGGGTGATCTTATCCAATGAGATGCCGTAGGTCTTCTGGAAGGTCAGAAACAGCAGTGGTGCAAAATTGTTCACAATCGCCTGGGATATGTATCCGATGTAGCTGGCCCGCAGCGTATGGTTGTAGTTTTCGTGGATTGACATGAACGAATCTCCTTTGCTCCTCATTAATTAAAGTTACTTTATTAAATATACTTTAATTAATTCATCCTGTCAACCTGTAACCGTTTTTTTCTCAATCTTTTCATCTCCTCACCGGCGCGCCGCAGTCCCCTCTCGCTCCCATCCGTCAGCGCACCTCCTCGCCGTTGATAAATAAACATTCAATCTGCTCCCGTTCCCTCAGCACGCTGGTATCCGCGTTCTCGTCGCATTGGAGAAGCAGCTCCTTAAGCCCCGGCATTTCCGCAAATACAGAGAGATCGCTCACCATGGGCAGCCGCAGATCCAGCCGTTCCAGATTTTCAAGCTGCCCGAACACCCGGACATCCGAGGTCCGGATGTCAAGCCCTCCGATCCGCAGATAGACCAGCTCAGAAAGCGGCGCCAGCCAGTCCAGATTCTCCGTCTCTCCTCCGGTGAAAATCATCAGCACATTCAGCCCCGTCATGGAGGACAATGGCGAAAAATCATGGATCTCAGGCAGTTGAAGGCTCAACGAAACTACATTCGGAAACTCCGCCAGGTCCTCCAGCGTAATCATCTCGAGTCCGTCCGCCGGAATCCACGCGCTCAGTTCATTGGCCGAGATCTCATACTCTCCCGTCTGCTCCAGAAACCGGATCGCCAGGGATGAAAACCGGTCTAAGTCGCTGGACATCACCGGCTCATCCGGCTTCTCCACCAGCTCCCTCACCAGCGCCTCAACCGTCCGGTCTTTCCACATAATCTCATAGTCCGTGGCGCTGCGCTGTAAAGACGGGGCCTCCAGATCCATGTAATAGCCGGTGAGGGCAAAGGGATTGTGCAGATAGGGATAATCCCACCGGTCCATTCCCAGGCCCGGGGCGCGCTGTCCGATCATATGGGCCTCCCCGCCCAGCTCTGCAAAGGACGCCGCGGATTCTTTTGCCAGACGGTAGACCGCCTCCGAATCCGGCCCCACGGCGGCAAACTCCGCCGTGTAAGTTTCCCCGAAACAGTAAAATACCGCCGTGTGGAACACGGTCCCCGCCCTCGCGGCGGAGTAGGAAAAGCTGCAAACCGGCATCTGCCCGTCCATTAACTCAGCCGGTCCGAAGGCCAGCAATTCCTCCCCCAGATTCTCCTGGGCCAGCCGGGCCAGATTGGGGGCGGTACTCTCCCAATCCCGCGCAAACTCACGGCTTGCGGGGTCCGTTTCCCGCACGTCCGCCAGCAGGTCCGTCCCCTCCTCTTCATATTCCATCTTAAAATGATAGCCGTCCGGCCCCCAGTCGATCCGGTCCCCGCCGCCCTCCGGCAGATCAAACCCAAAGCCCTGTCCGTCCTGCACGTCGTAGTCCTTCGAGACAGCGCCCGAGGTGCCGGGCCACCCCTTCTCCCCGCCGGTCCGCCCCCCGCAGTCCGCTCCCAGTCCGACCGCTCCCCTCAAACCGTCCGATGCTCCCAGGCCTCCTTCCGCCCCTGAGACCGCCAACATACCCACTATCAGCCATAGTAAAACCGTTTCGCCCATCAAAAAAGCCCTCTCTTCCAAATTTTTCCTGATCACTCCGCCGCCTGCCGTCAATTACGGAAAGTATACCATACTTTCCGCGCAGGGACTTTATAATTTTGGAAAAATTATGAAAGAGGGGGCTGTTCTCCCGTCTCTGTGCTACCGGGCCATCTCGCTCTGGTAGCCGGTGGCGTTGTGGGCCTGGATGATCGTCTCGATCTCGTCCAGATTGGAGGAGGGCAGGTCGCCGGGGATGGTGTTCTTCACCGCGGCGGTGGCATTTCCGTAGGCAACGGCCTTGGCGCAGTCCCCGCCGGAGGACAACAGGCCGTAGAGGGCTCCGGAAATATAAGCGTCGCCGCTTCCGATGCGGTCCACCACCTCAATGTTGCGGTAGGGCTCCTCCTCGTAATATTCTCCCCTGGCCGCATCGTAGATCACGGAGCCAAAGGTGTGCAGCTTTGGGCTGTGTACGATCCGCTGGGTGGAGGCCACGATGGAGATGGGGTACTCCTCGGTGAAGCTCTTCATCATCTCCTTCGCCGTACCGGTCTTTAAGAAGGTCAGACGGGCCGTGTCCTCGGAGCAGAAGAAAATGTCCACGTAGGGCAGGATTTTCAGGATCGTCTCCCTGGCCTGATCCCCGGACCACAGATTCCCGCGGAAATTCACGTCAAAACTTACCAGAGTTCCGGCGGCCTTGAAGCGCTTCACCATCTCGATGGTGGTCTCCCGCACCTGTTCGCTGAGGGCCAGGGTGATGCCCGTGGTGTGGAAGCACTTGGAAGCCGTGTACACCGCCTCGGGAATCTCGTTGATATCCAGCGAGAAAAAGGAGCTGTTGTTCCGGTCGTAGATCACCTTGGGCTTTCTGGGGTAGGCCCCGTTCTCATAGTAATAGATTCCCAGGCGGGCGGACGGCGAATGGTCGTACATGAAGAAATCGTCGCTGACGCCGAAGGAACGGATTTTGCCCTTCATGAAGCTGCCGATGTCGTGGGCCGGCAGCTTGGAGATCACGCCCGTGTGCAGCCCCAGTAAGGATGCGCCCACCGCTACGTTCAGCTCCGCTCCGCCCACCTGCTTCACGAAGGTGTCGCCGCGGCTCAAACGCTCGTTGTCCGGCGGCGAAAGGCGCAACAGCACCTGCCCCAGTGTGAGAAGGTCAAAGTTCCTACTGCTCTTCTGTTCCATACTCTCTCTCCTTTATTCTAGCGAAGGCCGCAGGCCGGAACCGGTTGGCCGTGGACCGGAACCGGATACCCCCGGCCCGGGCAGCCGCGGCGGTTTCATTTCCCTGCCGCGCTACGCCTTCAAAATCCGCGCCCGGCGGATCGGTCCCCGGACGGGTGTCTATGAAAAACGGCTAATACCCAGTTGGATTAGCCGTTTTAATCTCAAATCTTATTGTGCCGTATCTGCCGCTTAGCGCTGTACGCGTCCGGAAGCGTCACCGCCGGCCAGATTCTCAACCTCTGCGCGGGTCACCAGGTTCAAATCGCCCGGGATGGTGTGCTTCAGAGCGGAGGCGGCCACTGCGAATTCCAGAGCAGCCTTCATGTCCTTGCCGTCCAGCAGGCCGCAGATCAGGCCGGCCGCGAAGGAGTCGCCGCCGCCCACGCGGTCCACGATGGGGGTCACGCGGTACTTCTTGGAGTGATAGAACTCGCGGGTCTTGCCGTCCATGATGCAGGCGGACCAGCCGTTGTCGGAAGCGCTGTGGCTCTCGCGCAGGGAGCTCACAATATACTGGAAGCCGAACTTGTCAGCCATCTGATTAAAGATATCCACGTAGCCGCCCAGCTCCAGCTCGCCGGAGGTAACGTCGGTGTTGCCCGGCTTAAAGCCCAGCACCTTCTCAGCGTCCTCCTCGTTGCCGATGCACACGTCAACGTACTGCATGAAGTTAGTCATCACCTTCTGAGCCTTCTCGGAGCTCCAGAGCTTCTTGCGGAAGTTTAAGTCCACGGAAACGGTAACGCCGTGAGCCTTGGCAGCCTTCAAAGCGGCCTCGGTCAGAGCGATGGCAGCGTCGCTGATGGCGGGGGTGATTCCGGTGAAGTGGAACCAGTCGCAGTCGGAGAAGATCGCGTCGAAATCAAACTGATCGGGGGTTGCGGTGGAAATGGAGCTGTGTGCGCGGTCGTAAACCACGTTGGAAGCTCTCATGGCGGAGCCGGTCTCCAGATAGTAGATTCCCAGTCTCTCGCCGCTTCTGGAAATGTACTTGGTGCCTACGTTGTATTTTCTCATGGTGGCAACTGCGCACTCGCCGATGGGGTTGGCGGGAACAGCGGTCACGAACTGGGTCTCATGTCCGTAATTTGCCAGGGATACGGCTACGTTTGCCTCGCCGCCGCCGTAAACTACGTCGAACTCGTCCGCCTGAATGAATTTCTCATTGTTGGGGGTGGATAATCTTAACATGATCTCGCCCATGGTCACTACTTTTGCCATTGTTTTTCTCTCCTCTTATATATATGGTGGGGTTGCTCCGGTTGTATCCCGGAGTTTTATGAATCTCCCGCCGGGGCCTGGTCCGGAAAACCGGCGGGGATGGATTTCAATTTACGCTCTCGCTGCGGCAACTGCCTTCACGAACTCCTGAGCCTTGACGGTAACGGCCTCGAAGTCGCCGGTCTTGGCGCCCTTGGTCAGGCTGCTTCCGGTACCGACCGCGTATGCGCCGGCCTTGATCCACTTGTCAACGTTGTCCACGTCAACGCCGCCGGAGGGCATGAACTCGCCCTGGGGCAGGGGTCCCTTGAAGCTGCTGATGGCAGCCGGTCCCACAATATTGCCGGGGAAGATCTTGATGATATCGCAGCCCGCTTCCATGGCGGTAACGGCCTCGGTGGGAGTCATAACGCCGGGCAGCATGGGAACTCTGTAGCGGTTGCACAGCTTAACGGTATCCAGATTTAATGCGGGGCTAACGATGTAGTTGGCTCCGGCCAGGATGCAGGCTCTTGCGGTCTCGGGATCCAGAACGGTGCCCGCGCCGATCACCACCTTGTCGTTGTTTTTATACTTTTCAGCCATCAATTTGATGAATCCAACCGGATCCCCGTCATCCATGGTCATGGTCAGCTCGATGAAGTTGATCCCGCCGGCGATGATTGCGTCCACAACCTTCTCACCCTGCTCGTAGTTCTTCGCACGAACAACAGCAACCAGACAATCCTCTTTCATTCTCGCTAAAACTTGCTCTTTTTTCATTTTGCTTCTCCTTTTTTCTGCGATTCGTATATGCGAATCAATTTCATAATTGCGATTTATACTTAAATATTAATCGCTGCCACACCATTTGTCAACAGGAAAACCGCTAAAAAATCACGAATTTTTCCCATTTTCTCCGTAACAATTCAGATGGTCTAAAATTGGACCGGAGCGCAGCTTCAGAATTTCCCCAGATACCCTAACAGCCGGGACAATTCCAGGGCTTTTTTGTGGACCAGACGGCCCAAAGCCTCGTAATCCTCAGCGGGCTTGTACAGGCTGGAAACGCTGATGGCGCCGATCACCGTGCCGTCCTGGCCGAACACCGGTGCGCCCACGCACTCCATGTGCTCCTCCAGCTCCCGGGCGTCCAGGGCGTACCCCTTCTCCCGCACGGTCTCAAGCTCCGCCTCCAGGGCCTCCCGGCTCACAATGGTCCGGCCGGTCTTTTGCTGGAATTTCAGGCGGTCCATCACCGGCCCCGCCACGTCCTCCTCCTCGAAGGCCAGGATCGCCTTTCCCAGGGACGTGCAGTAGAGGGGATTCTTGGTCCCCACGGTAGCTGTGGTGATGATGGGGTTCTCCGGTTCAAATTTACAGATATAAATGATCTCCCCCTCGGAGCGGACCCCGAAAAACACGGTCTTGCCCACCTCCCGGGCAAATGCCTTTAACACCGGTTCGATGACACTGATGAAATCCAGATTGTTGGTGTAGTTGATGCCGATGCGGTAGGCGGTGAGGCCGATGTGGTACCTCTGCTTCTGCTCCCTTGCCACGTGGATCATGCCGGTCTGGACCAGGGTGGTCACAATGTCGTAGGCGCTGGTCTTGGGCAGCTCAAGGCGCTCGCAGATCTCGTCCAGGGTGATGCCGTCCGGCCGCTTGGACACCAGCTTTAAAATGTCCACCGTGCGCAGGGTGGTGCGGTTCAGTTTCATGTTTCCCCTCCTGAGTGTGTGCTGTTTGCATCTCTTTTATAATTCGTATATCCATGTCATATCCGTATATACGATATTGTCTGTTCTCAGTATACACCGAACAGTGAGCTTTCGCAACTGTAAATTCACGGAAAGGCGCCTCTTTCCGGCATGCACATACAGTCCGCCTTGTCCTGCGCGCCCAATTTGCGCCGCTCAAACGGCTTCATCCCGCCCCGCGCCGCCGTTTCCGCCGCAGGGCAGGCTATCTCCGCGATGCCTACAGCGTCACACCCTGCTTAAAAATCGCCATATCGTGGAACCCGGCCTCCTCGGCCTTCACCTTGCGGCCGCTCGCCACCTCCAGCACGTAGTCGAACAGAGCCTGGGCCATCTCCTCCTTGGTCTTGTCCTCCACCATACGGCCCGCGTTGAAGTCGATCCAGTTGTCCTTGTGCCCGGCCAGTTTGCTGTTGCTGGAAATCTTCACCGTGGGAACCGGGGAGGCGAAGGGGGTTCCGCGGCCCGTGGTAAACAGCACGATGTGGGCGCCGGACACCGCCAGGGCCGTGGAGGCCACCAGGTCGTTTCCGGGGGCGGAAAGCAGGTTTAAGCCCTTGACCTTCACCGGCTCTGCGTATCCCAGCACGCCTTTTACCAGAGCGCTGCCGGACTTCTGGGTGCAGCCCAGGGATTTGTCCTCCAGGGTGCTGATGCCGCCCTTCTTGTTGCCCGGTGAGGGGTTCTCGTAGATGGTCTGGTTGTGGCTGGTGAAGTAATTCTTGAAATCGTTGATCAGATCCACGGTCTTCTCAAACAGCTCCGGGGTCTCGCAGCGGTTCATCAGAATGGTCTCAGCGCCGAACATCTCCGGCACCTCGGTGAGGATGGTGGTGCCGCCCTTGCTCACCAGCAGGTCGGAGAAGGCCCCCACCACCGGGTTGGCCGTGATGCCGGACAGGCCGTCGGAACCGCCGCATTTCATGCCGATGATCAGTTCGCTGGCGTCGATCTGCTCCCGTGAAAAGGCCCCGGCGTACTTTGCCAGCTCTTCCAGCATTTCCATTGCGGTTTCCATCTCGTCCTCCACGTCCTGGCACTGGAGGAATTTCACCCGCTGTGCGTCGTACTCCCCGATGTAGTCCATGAGCACCGGGATATTGCTGTTCTCACAGCCCAACCCCAGCACCAGCACGCCGCCCGCGTTAGGGTGGTGAATCATGTCCGCCAATACCTTGCGGGTGTTCTCCTGGTCGTCGCCCATCTGGGAACAGCCGTAGGGGTGGGGGAATGCGATGATATCCTCCACCGTGCCCTTCACCAGGTCTCTGGCTCTGGCTTCCAAGGCCTTGGCGATGGAGTTAACGCAGCCCACTGTGGGGATGATCCAGATCTCGTTTCGCACGCCCACCTTGCCGTCCGCCCGGCGGTAGCCCTGAAAATACGCGTGCTCCGTGGGTTCCACGTCCATATTCGCAGGCTCATAAGTATAGGAAAGAACGTCTCCCAGCCCGGTTTTCACATTGTGTACGTGCACCCAGCTGCCGGTGGGAATATCCTCCTTGGCAAAGCCGATGCGAAAGCCGTACTTGACGACCTCCTCCCCCGCCTGAATGGGCCTTAAGGCGAACTTGTGGCCCTGGGGAATCTCCTCGGTGGTGGTCACGGCCGCGCCGCCAACCTGCAAGGTCTCTCCCGCCGCAATGGGGCGGAGCGCTACCGCTACGTTGTCGTTCTGATTGATTTTCACAATGTCCTGCATGATCTTCTTCTCCTACTATAATTAGAATGGTTTGCCGCGTTGTTCCCACAAACAGGCGCGGCCGTGAAACTGCTCTCCCGCCGGTCCCATTTATGTAAGTGCTTACAATTATTCTACAAAAGTTCCCGAAATAAGTCAATAAAAAAATAGAAAAGTATTGCATTACCGCCTGGGAATATGTATAATAAACATAGCGTGTAAGCGCTTACAGAATGTGAGGTTGATAGCATGAACATATACGATGTTTCCAAGCACGCCGGCGTTTCCATCGCCACGGTCTCCCGCGTCTTAAACGGCAACCCCAATGTCAGCGAAAAGACGAGAAACAAGGTTATGAATGTGATGGCGGAGCTGGGCTACACGCCCAACGTGTTTGCCAGGGGACTTGGCCTTAACACCATGCAGACCATCGGCATCATGTGCTCCGACTCTTCCGACCCCTATCTTGCAAACGCCATCTACTACCTGGAGCGCGCCCTCAGAAGCTTTGAGTACGACGCGATCCTCTGCTGCACCGGCTACGACCTGGACGCCAAGCAGAAGTATTTCAACCTGCTTCGCTCCAAGCGGGTGGACGCGATCATCCTGGCCGGCTCCAAGTTCGTGGAGATGCGGCCCAAGGACAACTCCTACCTGATCGAGGCGGCAAAGGACCTGCCCCTCATGCTGGTCAACGGCTATTTAGAGGGGGAGAATATCTACAGCACCCTCTGCGACGACCACGCCGCCATGCATCACGCGGCCACCGGGTTGCTAAAATCCGGCCGAAGGCGTATACTCTATCTGTACACCAGCTATTCCTTCAGCGGTGTGAACAAGATGGAGGGCTACAAGGACGCCTACCGGGACTTCGGGCTGCCGCTTAACGAGTCCCTGATCTGCCAGTGCGCCAAGGATATTTCCGTGGCCCGCGACACGCTTTTGGGGCTTCATGGGCAGGGACTGGAGTTCGACGCGGTCATCACCTCCGACGACTCCCTGGCGGTGGGCGCGGTTAAGTACGCCCACGAGGCCGGCATCTCCATACCGGACCAGCTCTCCGTCATCGGCTACAACAACAGTCTCCTCTCCCGCTGCACCGACCCGGAGATCACCTCCATCGACAGCAAGGTGGAGGCCCTGTGCACCACCACCATCAATACACTTATGGGTGTGTTCAGCGGCATGAACGTCCCCAGCCGGACCACCATCGCCTCTGATCTTATAAAAAGGCAAACAACCAATTTTTAAATTCAAGGAGGAATACCCACATGAAACAGTTTATGGACAAGGATTTCTTATTATCCACCGATATGGCGAAAACACTGTACCACCAGTACGCGGAGACCATGCCGGTTCTGGATTACCACTGCCATATCAATCCCCAGGAGATCTATGAGGACCGCAAGTTTGATAATATCACACAGGTTTGGCTGGGCAGCGATCACTATAAGTGGCGTCAGATGCGCACTAACGGCGTGGACGAGAAGTATGTGACCGGCGACGGCAGCGACCGCGAGAAGTTCCAGGCCTGGGCCGAGACCATGCCCAAGCTCATCGGCAATCCCCTGTACCACTGGAGCCATCTGGAGCTGAGACGCTACTTTGGCTACGACGGCTATTTAAACGGCGACACCGCCGAGGAGGTCTGGAACCTGTGCAACGCCAAGCTGCAGGAGGACTCCATGACCGTACGCGGCCTGATCAAGCAGTCCGGCGTCACCCTGATCTGCACCACCGACGATCCGGTGGACACCCTGGAGTGGCACCAGAAGATCGCCGCTGACGATACCTTTGACGTGCAGGTGCTGCCCGCCTGGAGACCAGACAAGGCTATGAACGTGGAGAAGCCCACCTTCGCCCCCTACATCGCCCAGCTCTCCCAGGTCAGCGGCATCGCCGTGACCGATCTGGCCTCCTTAAAGGATGCCCTTAAAAACCGCATGGAATACTTTGCCGCCAACGGCTGCTCCGTATCCGACCACGCTCTGGAGTATGTGATGTACGCTCCCGCCTCCGACGAGGAAGTGGACGCGATCCTGAAAAAGGGATTAAAGGGCGAGGCCATCTCCAAGGAGGAGGAGCTCAAGTACAAGACCGCGTTCATGCTGTTCGTTGCGAAACAGTACGCGAAGATGAACTGGGTGATGCAGATCCACTACGGCTGCAAGCGCGACAACAACGCCTATATGTTCGAGAAGCTGGGCGCGGACACCGGCTACGACTGCATCAACAACTACGCTCCCAGCGCCCAGATGGCGGATTTCCTCAACGAACTCAGCGCCACAGGCGATATCCCCAAGACCATCCTCTACTCCTTGAATCCCAATGACAACGCGTCCATCGCGTCCATCATCGGCTGCTTCCAGGGGGATGTTCCCGGCAAGATCCAGCAGGGTTCCGCCTGGTGGTTCAACGATCACAAACTGGGTATGATCGAGCAGATGAGCGAGCTGGCCAACCTGGGCTGCCTGGGCAATTTTGTGGGCATGCTGACCGACTCCAGAAGCTTCCTGTCCTACACCCGCCACGAGTATTTCCGCCGCATCCTCTGCGAACTGTTCGGCAGCTGGGTGGAGAACGGCGAGTATCCGGCCGACATGAAGGCCCTGGAGAGCATGGTCCGCGGCATCTCCTACAACAACGCGGTGAAGTATTTCGGTTTCAAGCTGGATGAAGTGAAATAAATCCAACCGGACTGCGAATCCAGTTATGAACGGCCCGGACGTGGGAAGCAATATCCCTCGTCCGGGCCCTTTTGCCGTCTATTGTCTTCTTGCTTTACTACTTTGCGCCGCCGATGCACTGCTCCAGCACCCGCATCAGCTTATCCACCTCGATGGGTTTGGAAATATGGCTGTTCATGCCGCTCTCCAGCGATTTTCTGGAATCCTCGTCAAAGGCGTTGGCGGACAGGGCGATAATGGGCACTGTGCGCGCGTCCGCCCGTCCGGAGGTGCGGATGCGTCTGGCCGCTTCCAGGCCGTCCATGACCGGCATACGGATATCCATGAGAATCGCGTCAAACCAGCCAGGCTCCCCAGAGCAGAACCGGTCCAGGGCCTTTTGTCCGTCAACGGCGCACTCCACCTTGAAGCCGTTCATCTCCAGCAGCGTCTGGGCGATCTCCCGGTTCAGCTCGTTGTCCTCTGCCAGCAGGATACGCCGCCCGTGGAAGTCCCGCGCCACAACCGGCCCTTTCGTCTCCACGGCATCCGCGGCCGCATCTGCGGCATAGTCAAAGGCCACTGTAAAAAAGAATTCCGATCCCCTGCCCACCTGGCTTGTGACCTCCAGGACGCCGCCCATCATCTGAACCAAGCGGTAAGAGATCGACAGGCCCAGACCCGTGCCGCCCCTGCGGGAGGCCGTGCTCGCCTCCGCCTGTTCAAAGGGATTGAAGATATTAGGCAGGGACGAAGGCTCGATGCCAATACCCGTGTCTGCAACAGAAAAGCGCAGGACAGCCCGGGGATTTGCCTCCAGCTCCTCCACCCGCACGGTGATGCCGCCGTGATCGGTGAATTTGACCGCATTTCCGATCATGTTCACCAGCACCTGGTTGAGCCGCAGGCTGTCCGCTCTGAGCAGACGGTTGCGGCTGCGGCCGTCCTTCAGGCACATGGTCAGCCCTTTCTCCAGAGCCTGGGCGTGGAACAGGGATTCCAGACTTGCCAGAAGCTGCGTCAAATCCAGCGTGCCGTAGCAAAGTTCCAGCTTTCCGCTCTCGATGCGGGACATGTCCAGGATATCGTTGACCAAATTCAGCAGATACACGTTGGACGACTCAATCTTCTCCAGACAGTCCAGCGTTTTCACCGGGTCCTTCACCACGCTCTTGGCGATGGTGGTCATGCCGCTGATGGCGTTCATGGGCGTGCGGATCTCGTGGGACATGCGGGAGAGGAAGTCGGTCTTGGCCCGGCTGACCGCGTCCGCCTTGGACTTCATAATAAAGGAAGGGATGATCTTCACCAGCTCTTTCAGCAGCTTGCGGTGCTCCATTGTCCACTCAAAGCCCTCCTGATCGACCTCAAAGCTCATGGAGCCCGCATATTCGCCGTAATCCCAGATACCGGCGTGCAGGCAGGAGGCGATATCGGAGATTCCGTCCCTGAGATTGTGGTCGGCCAGACCGTCCTCGTCGTACATGGCGGAGCAGAGTTCAAAGTCCTCGTCCGAGACGTAGAAATCCTGCCCCATCTGGAGATCCGTGCGCCGGCGCGCCCACTGGTATGAAAAGCGGTACGTCAGATAAGCCCGGTTGGCTTCAATGATGGAAACCCGGTCGAAACCGCAGGTCTTGCCGATGCGGGCCAGCAGCAGGTTCACGGCGTCGTCCAGATTCCTGGACTTGCCCAGCAGGTCCAGGGCGAAGGGCACCAGACCGTCCCCCGCACGGGAACTCTCCGGCCCGATGGCGTTAACCGGATGCTCCTCCGTATAAATCTGGTTCAAAAACGTTCCCACTTCATTGGAGGTGTCCAGATAGCAGGCGGCCCGCCCCTTGCCGTGCTCCTTGACATACTTAAGCGTGCTCTCACAGCAGCGGTAGAGCGCGTTATAGTCCCCCACCACCTCGGTGCTGCACATACCAATGCTGACGGAAATCTGCATGTCCTGACCGGCATTTGCCAAAATCCCCTGAACCAGCCCAGCGATCCGCGGGCCGATTGTTCCGGCGCGGCGCCGGTCGCATTTCTTGACAAACAGCATGAACTCGTCGCCGCCCAGCCGGATCGGAATATGCTCCTGCCCTGCCTCAGCCAGCAATAGATCGGCCACCTCCTGGAGAACGGCATCCGCAAAGACATTGCCTTCCTTTTGATTGATGCTCTCGAAATCGTCCATGTCGAGCAGAAGCATCACGCCATTTTCACCCGCGGCCCGTCCGGCCAGGTAGTCCCGGACCATCCGGACGCCGGTCTCCTTGTTGTAAAGTCCGGTCAGCCCGTCCCGCGACCGGGCCTCCAAAAGCGCCAGCTCCATTTCCTTCTGACGCGTTATATTCTCCACAATACCCACGACCTGCCGCGGCGCGCCGCCCTCGCCGCGGCGGATCACCGAGAGCGTCTGGCGGCACCAGAAATTCCCATTTTTCCCTTTAAACTCACAGGTTGCGGTGTGCTCCCCCCGATGGATACGCTCATACATCTCATAGAAAGCGGGGTGGAATTGATCCTCCACCTGCTCCCGCGCAAAGCTTCCCGGCATATCCCTGTAAACGCTCCGGCAGTCATAAATTTTGCAGGTGCGCTCCGGCACCGTGCAGACTCCGCCTGTGGGATCATAGTAAAACTCGCAGGTAGTCGTGTGTTCCAGCGCAAGGTGCAGAATCTCATTGCTGGCCTCCACCTGCTCGGCCAGCCGCTCGCTGCGCTGCTCCACCATTTTCCGCTCATTGATATCCATGAACACGCTCTGGATTACCAGTTCGCCGTCCAGATCTAAAATGACCTCGGCCCGTCCGATAATCCAGCAAAGGCTCCCGTCCTTGCGGATCATCCGGTACTCAAACGGATTGATATCCCCCGGCCTGCGAAGACGCCCGATCTCCGCCAGCACACGGGCCCTGTCCTCTTCTGCGATCAGGCTGGGCAGATCCCAGTCCTGCTTTGTCCAAAACTCATCCGGCGTATAGCCGAAAATCCGGATGGCCTCCTGGTTCGCATTCTTAAAGGCAACCCCGCAGCCTGTCAGGCTATACTGCACAATACCGGTCAGCACGGACTGGAACAGATGGTCGTAGCGGGCCGCCTGCTTCTCCAGGCGTTCCCTGGCTTCCACCTCGGCGGAAATATCACGGATTACGCTGATACAGATCTCACGCCCGTCCTCGGACAAAGCCTTCTTCCCCACGTCGTTGACCCAGATATAGCTGCCGTCCTTTTTCAACATCCGGTACCGGATCTCGTAGGGAAGACCGGCGGCAAACTGCTTTTTCACCTGGGCGTCCGCACGCTCGCGGTCCTCCGGGTGCATACAGTTGGTCACCAGACCGCCTGTGGCGTCCACAAATTCATCGTATGTAAAGCCCAGGTAATCGAGCATATAATTGTTGACATAGTAGAGCGGAAATCCCGGCTCCAGATAACCGCCCATCATGCCGCCGGGAATGCTCTTTCCCAGGATATCCAGGGATTTCGCCCCCACATTGCGGGACAGATCCGAGTAGCTCAGAGGGGCGGCCGGAAAATATTCCCCCTCGTCCTGACGGTCATCCGGCGTGGAGGCGTGTATGGAGGCGATCCGCCAGCCGCCGCCCTCCTCGCGGACGCAGACCGCGGACACCCTGATCCAGATAGCGCCTCCGGTTCCCGTCGCTGTCTGTCCCTCCGATCCAGCTGTCTCCCCGCCCGCGGCAGCCGTTGGCGGCCATACGGACGCGGTGAGCAGCACCGCAGCGCAGGTATCCGAAACCGCAGTCTCCTCTATGCGGCCGTATTCGATCCGGTAGGGATCCGGCGTCTGCGCAAGCTCCTCCCGCAGCGCCTGCCCTACCTGATCCAGCCCGCAGACCAGCTCCGACTTTCCCGTGCCCACCCACTGCACGCCCTTTGTCAGGCAAGCCAATGTCTTGTCCACATCCCTCAGGACCAGATAAGCACTGAAAAATGTTTGTATCATATCAACCGCGTTTCCTGTCTGCACCCTCTCACACCTCTTTCCGGGGCTCCAATCCACCCTGTTCCAATCGATTCATTCCGTTATCTTTAATTTTAACAAAATAAGGAGAAAGTTACAAGGCGTTTGTCGGGCGGAATCCGGGGCTGCTCCGGGATTTATGTTACTGTACACTCCGTTCCCGGTAACACGCTTCGCGATGCACAGAAACGGCCAAAAACGCCTCGCGGGATATTGCCTGTGAACAGTAACGGATTTATACGTCAAAACGGAGCCGGGCATGGATGAAACGCCGCCGGCTCCGTTTGCTTTGCGCCAATTTAATCAATTTCAAGCAGTTTGTGGTAGTTGTCCTTGAGCATCCGCTCCACGTCCGCCTGCTTCACGCCCTTGTAGGTCAGGCTCTGGGCGAACATGCGGCTGGTCTCCGGAGCCATGGTCTTTCTGGGATGGCCCGTATCGCTGGAAATAATAAAATTCTCGCTGCCGCAGGCGTCCACCGCCTCCTTGTAGAGCTCCAGCGGAATGGGCGCGGGAATGGGGCTTAAGGCGTTGCCGGAACAGAATTCGCAGAACGCTCCCAGTTCCACCGCTTCCTTGATCTGCTCGATGGTGCAGGAGGGCGGCGCGAAGAAGGGATGGGTCAGCACTACCTTGCGGCAGCCCACCTCCCTGGCAGCGCGGATCAGCTTTAAGCCCTCCTCGGAGCCCAGATGGCTGGTTCCCAGGATGGCGTCGTGCTGTTTGACCAGCTCCAGGATGGGCCAAATCTCCGGGATCAGCTCCCCATTCCCGTCCAGGATGGTGATGGGCTTTACCGGGTAGTTGGTGGTCACATCCGCTCCCTGGTGGCCGTAACCGCCCATTTTACCGGTGGCCTTGTAGTGGGCCAGGGAATGGTAGGAGGGCATCCATACCTCCACCGCGCCCAGCTTCAGGGCTACGTCCACTGCCGCGGGGTTGATTCCGCCTACGTTCAAGTTCAGCACGATTCCGCCGAACACCCGGATACCGGGCACCTGGCGCTCTGTGTGCCAGGCGCGGGTCATGGTGGTGTCCGCATGGCATTTGAACACGATTGCCTTCATCCCGGCGTCCCGGCAGGCCTCCGCCGTCCTGACGTCGTCCGCGATCCGCTCAAAAATATCCGGGCTTGTATGAATATGAAGGTCGCACGCGCCTTCCATTGTAATAAGTCCCATCGTATTACGCCTCCTTCAACTGCTTTTTGTTTCCTGCGCTGACCACAAACGCGACCACGCAGAGCGCCAGTCCGATCAGGCTGACCATCATGTGGGGCACGATCATGGCGATGCCGCCCACAAACATCAGGGCGCGGGGTATAATACTCATCTCCCGCTTCATAAATCCGGCGATGGCAAGGCCGATAAAGTACACGCCAACCGCGCTGGTGATCACGCCCAGAACAATATCCATCAGGGAACCGCTGAGCATCAGGGCGTCATTGTAGGCAAAGGTAAAGGGCACTACAAAGGCCGGAATTGCGATCATCACCGACAGGCCGCCGGTTTTGAGCCAGTTGGATTCCGCGATGCCGGAGCTCAGGAATACGGCGGCGCACACAGGCGGCGTGATGGCTCCGAAGTTGGCAAAGTAGAATACGAACAGATGGGCGACCAGCGGATCCAGGCCCAGGGAAATCAGGGCCGGAGCCAGGATTGCCGCCGCCAGGACGTAGGCCGCCGTGGGCGGAAGGCCCATGCCCAGGATAAAGCACACCACCATGGACAGCAACAGGCAGAGGAACAGGTAATTGCCGCCCAGGCTCATGATCAGGCTGGAAAGCTTGACGCCGAAGCCGGTCTGGGAGATCAGGGCGATGGAAATCTGCGCGCCCGCCAGCAGTCCCGCCATGCTTAGGATGCTCTCCGCGCCGGATTTCGCCACCTTCATGCACAGCCCGCCGGCCTGCTTTGCCGTCTGGGCCGGGTTCTTGGTGGCCATTGCGAAGCTGAACACGGTCACGATCACGGACACCACCGTGGCGTAGAACGCGGCTTTGGTAACGGTGTAACCCACGGCCAGGAACGCGATAAACACGGCCAGCGGGACAAAAATAATGGCAAACTCGATCACACGGATCTTCTCTTTGCAGCCCTCGCCGAAGATTTTAAGCCGCTTGGAAAGGTAGTGTAGGGCCACAAATGCGCCCATGTAGTACAGCAGGGCCGGAACGATGGCCGCTTTGGCGATGGTCAGGTAGGAAAGTCCGATCAGCTGGGCCATGATAAAGGCTCCGGCTCCCATGATCGGGGGCATGATCTGGCCGCCGGTGGAACCCACGGCCGAGATGGCGGCGGACCACTCCTTGCTGTAACCCGCGTCCTTCATCATGGGGATGGTGAAGGTGCCGGTGGCCACCACGTTGGCCATGGCGCTTCCGGAAACCATTCCGAACAGGCCGCTGGCGATCAGGGCGACTTTACCGGGCCCGCCCACCGCTTTGCCCGTCATCTTCTGAGCCAGGCGGATAAAGGTCTGGGAACCCCCGGTCACCGACAGGATCGCCCCGAAAATGCCGAACATGGCCAGCATTCCGGCGGAGAGTCCCACCATCTGACCCCAGATTCCGTTGGTGGTGTGGTACAGGTTCTGGAAAATCTGGTTAAAGCTAAAGTTCTTGTGCGCCCACAGGCCCGGGAAAATCTGGCCGAAGGCTGCGTAGAACAGGAAAAATGCCGCCATAATGGGGAAGGTCAGGCCCACGGCTCTGCGGCTTCCCTCCAGAATCAGGATCGTCAGCAGCACGGCGCAGATCTTGTCAAAACTGTTGATCCACTGGCTGGGATCCCAAAGGATTTTCTCGTAAATCAAAATCATGTAGCCGGTGCACACCATACAGATCATGGACAGCACCACGTCGTACCACGGCACCGTGTCCGTCTTTTTCTTCTTGTTCGCCGGCATAAGCAGGAACAGCATGGTCAGCACAAAGAACAGATGCACGCTTCTCTGCACAATATCCGGAAACACGCCGAAGCCGGCGGTGTAAAGCTGGAACAGCACGAGCATAACGGACAGGGCCGTCACCACATGCCGCCAAAAGCCGGTAAGTTTTCTCATTTTTTACCCTCCTATTGTATTACAGCCCAACCGGAAACCGTTGGGCCGTAATGTGATTGATCGCTCTATTTTACTGAACCGCTACATATTCCGGCGGAATCAGCTCTTCCGGAACTTCGATGCCCTGTTCCACGAAATACTGAACCGTGCCTGCGTGCAGCGGAACGGTGGAGGCCAGGGTCATGGCCACATAGTCGTTCTCAGCGCCGGAAGGATACGCCGCCTGCCAGATGGATTTTCCATCGTCGAACATGGCTTTCACAATATTGTAACCATCCTGCTGGGAAAGCTTGGTGGTAGTCTGCGCGCCCTGGGGCGTGCCCACGGTGTTGACGTCCTGATCGATTCCGTCGTAGGTGCCCGCAGGAATAGTAACCTTGATTAAGAAGGGATACGCCTCGATGATCTTGGCGATCTCCTCGTCGCTTAAGTTGATCACGTTCACCGGAACGCTGGCGTTCAGCTGCATCACGTAGCTGTCAACCACCGGGCCTAACTTGATGGTTCCCACGATCTCACGGTTGGAGTAAGCGTCCGCGGCGTCGGCCTGGCTGGCTACGAAATAGTCGGGGTTCACATTGAACAGGCCCAGAATCTTGTGGCAGAGGTCCTCAGCGGAGGTTCCTGTGCCGCCGGGGTTAAATCTCTGGCCGTCCAGTCCCTTTAAGTCCGTGATGCCGGAATCCTTGGTGGTGCAGAACATTTCCGCGGTTACCTCGTAGTAGAACAGCATTCTCAGATCCTTGAAGGGCTGGCCCTCAAAGGTTCCGGTTCCGTTGTAGTTCTCATAGTCGGTGGAGGACACGGAGTTGCCCACATCCGCCTCGCCGTTGCGCACGCTCTTGGTGATGGCTACCGCGCCCTGGGACTCGGAAGTGGTGATCTTATACTGTGGGAAAACGGTGGATACAGCCTGTCCCACGGATACCCAGTACGGGTACAGCGCGGAGCTTGCGGGCGGGGCCGCAAAGGTCCAGAACACATCCTTTGCCTCAGATTTTACTTCTGCCTTTGTCTCGGCGCTCCCTCCCTGGGCCGCCGCCTGGGTGGTTGCTCCGCTGTCGGAGCCGCCGGAACCTCCACAACCTGCCAAAGTGCCTGCAGCCAAAGCCGCGCTTAAGGCTAACGCTAACATTTTTTTCATTTTCTGACTCCTCTCTCTACTTCATTTTTATAATTCCGGAATAATATTGACCGCTCTCGGGAGAACGATGATATGCTCCGGTTTTTCTCTCTCACAGACCAGGTCCACCGCTTCCTGAAGGGACGGCACTCCGTCCAGCATCATATTCTGCAGATCCGACCGGTCCACCTGATCGCTGACGATCAGAACCTTGCCCTTCAACATGGCCCTGGCGTACATAAACGCCTTGTTATTTCCCACGTTAAAGCCCTCTTCCCGGAAACGCTCGATCACTTCCCCGGGTTCCTTTGCCTCCTCCAGCCAGGTGCGGAACAGTCCCTCGCCGATTCCCTCGTCCGCTTTGGCACAGAGGATGAAGGTGCAGCCCTCCTTTTTGGCGAATACCTCGCCCACAGAAAGGGCCTTCTGGGCCTGGTACAGATCCTTGTCCCTGGGCGCTCCGCCGGGGCTTACGATCACCACCTCGGCCAGACTGTCCATTTTCACGGTGTTGGCCCTGCGGCAAATCTCCACTCCGGCCTGGTGGGCCTGCTCCAGATCACCCGCCACGCAGGCGATGTTCTGCTTGTGAGTGTCCTGCACCAGATTGGCGATAAAGCGGACTTTGGTCATTTTGGCCGCCTCCAGCGCCGCCTGATGGAAGGGATTCTCCTCGAAATATCCCATGGCCGGGTCAAAGGGGCGGATGGGCAGGGAATGGTGGATGTGAAGCGTCTCGATCCCCGCGACTCCCGGCACAATGCTCTTTCTGCCGCCGCTGAATCCCGCGGTAGCGTGGGGATTGATAAGCCCCGTGGTGATGATAAAGCTGGACTCTGCCACCTCCCGGTCGATCCAGACCGGCATACCGGACTGAGTGGTTCCGATGTTCACGTGGTCGCCGTCCCGGCAGTCGTGGTTGCGGACCCGAATCCGTTTGCGGTACTTCTCTCCCAGTATCTTGTCCAGCTCCGCCGTGGTGGAAGCCCTGTGGCTTCCCGTGGCGATCACAAAACAAATCTGCTCGTCTGCCACGCCCGCGGCTTCAAGGCGTTTCATCAGCGCGTCCACCAGCTGAGCGTTGGGCCCTGAGCGGGTGTGGTCGTTCACGATAACGGCCACCTTGTCCTGTTTTGACACCATTTCTTCCAGTCTGGGGGTGCCGATGGGGTGATCCAGGGCGTCCTCGATCAGCGCCTCTACCGGCGTTTCCACCGGCTCGCAGGCCGGGTCGATCACCTGGACAGACACCCCGTCCGGAATCTGCGCCTCCTGCCATCCGTCCCCGTAGGGAACTCGTATCGTCGTCATATTTTCCCTCCTTCAGACCACCGGCAGTCCGCTGCGCCCCGAAAGGGACAGAATCGCTGCCACAATTTCCTCCGCCTGCGCACCGCAGGTCTCCCGGATCAGGGCCGTCACCTTGCCGCGGACCTGTTCCTCGCTCAGCGGGTTGTATACGCTGCCGGAGGCGTCCTCCACCTCCTGCTCCATCACACGGCCGTCCTTGCAGACAGCGATGACCCGGCAGCCCCAGTGGTCGGGGTATTTTTCCGTAAACCGTCCGTCCGTCTCCACCGTCACCTTGTGAAGCAGTTCCTGAATCTCGGGCCGGAGAATATTCTCCTCCTGAAAATGTTCCAGAGTCACCTCCCCGTACAGCAGCGCCGCAGCCACGGTAAAGGGGGTGGAAAACTTGGCATCCACCGGCTTTTTCGGATTCCGGCTCCCCTCGCTCATGCCGCACTGCTTGTTGCCCACCAGATAGGTTCGCACCTGGATGGACTCCACATCCTCCGCCCGAAGCCCCTGCCTGCGCAGGCTCAGCGTGCCGTCGATGGTGCAGTGGGTGCTTCTGCAGCAGGGATAAGGTTTGTTGTCCATCTCCATGATGTACCACTTCTCTCCCAGGCCGCTGGCCACCATCTCCGGTTTCGGCTCATTGGTCATATTGTGGAACAGTCCGCCGTCCTCAGCCGTCAGGATGAACTCCGGCCCGGTCATCCCGGCCTTTGCCAAAAGCGCAGCTTCGCAGCCGCTTGCCGCCGCCCTGGCCGGGTGAAGCACCTTGTTGGTGGCTCCGTCCGCCAGGAACGCCCAGGTTCCGAAGGACTGGGTTCCCGCCAGGCCCAGGGCGCTGACGGTCTGATCCTCGTCAAGGCCCAGGAGCTTGGCGCAGGCCGCCGCCGCCCCGAAGGTTCCGGCTGTGGACGTCACATGCCATCCCAGATTCCGGTGGGCGGATACCCCCAGGGCCATTCCGATCCGGGCCATGGTCTCATAGCCGCAGATCACGGCCAGCAGAAACTCGTCCCCGGATTTCCCCAGGTATTCCGCCATACTCCAGGCCGCGGGCACCACCACGGTGCCGATGTGGGTCTTGGAATCCGTGTGCACGTCGTCCAGCTCCAGGGTGTGGCCCATCATGGCGTTCATGAAGACCGCGGTGAGCAACGGCACCCGCTTCCCGGTTCCCCAGATATGAGCGCTCCCTTTATTGCCGCATATCTCCAGATAATCGCGCAGCACATTTTGAATCTGCGGGTTTTCTTTTGCGCCGATGGCCACTCCCACGGAGTCCAAAATGCACAAGTTCGCAGTTTTTTTGACAAATTCAGGTATATTTTCCGTTTCTAAATTAGCCAAAAAATGTGCTAAATCCCTTAATTCCAATTTATTTCCTCCAAAATTGTCAATTTCCCTTCAAATCAAGCTTGTTTATTGGTTGTTTTTATTATATAATTGTTTTTAGTTATAAGCAAATACTAAAAAAGTATCAGCTTAATAGGAAAAACCTATCGTTATTTACTATGTATCAGCCATTTGTAGAGGGCTTTTTAGAGTAACTTCATCAAAATGCAGATACGAATGGGGGAATTTTTGTGACAAGCAAAGAACTGCTCTATGTAAAGACAATCGCCGAGATCGGAAACATGTCCAAGGCGGCCAAGAAACTGTTTATCGCCCAGCCCTCGCTGAGCCAGTCGCTCCAGCGGCTGGAGGACTCTCTTGGAGCTCCGCTGTTCAACCGGACGCCGGGCGGGCTGACGCTGACCTATATCGGAGAAAAGTATTACCAGGCCGCCAACCAGATTCTGAAGATCTACGGGGACCTGGAGGTGTCGGTCAGCGACCTGAACAATCTGAAAACCGGCCGGATTCACCTGGGTATCACGCCGCACCTGAGTTCCATCGTACTGCCCAAGGTACTGCCCAAATTCAAAGAGCAGTGCCCGGCCATCGAAATCTTTATCACGGAGGCCAACTCCACCATCCTGGAGGAAAAGCTGGTCAGCGGCGACCTGGACTTCGCCGTCATACACGTGTCCCCGGTATGCCATAAGCCCATGTTTAAATACAATACCCTTCGCCGGGATCCCTTTATTGTGGTGGCTTCGGAGGACAGCCACTTAAACCGGCTGGCCGTTTCGGACCCGGATTACCCGTTTCCGCTGCTGGATCTCTCCTATATAAAGGAGGAACCTCTGCTGCTGCTCCAAAAACAGCAGCGCATCCGCCAGGTATCCGAGGGAATCCTGCGAAACGCCGGGCTGAACCAGTTCAATCTGGCCCTGACCCTGGGCAACTACCGCACCGCGCAGCTCCTTGCCACCGAGGGCTACGGCGTCACCCTGGTGCCCACCTCCTACTCCGTGGCCGTGTCCTACGACAAGAAGCCCGCCTTCTTCTCCATCCACGACAAGTATGATCCTTATTGGAATATGTGCATCACCACGATGCCGGAGGCTTATCTGTCGAAGGCGGATCTGCGGTTTATTGAGACGCTTAAGAGTACGCTGAGCGGGGATGTACCGGCAAAAAGCCCCGGAAAATGTTGATTTATTTTCCGGGGCTATGCTCCTTTTAATAGTTTAAATTCGTCACATCAGCTTCTTAAGCATTTTCTTATCAAACGTCAAAATTTCATATCCATAGCATCTATGGTATGCGATGAGCAGACAATCCACATATCACATCATCTAAAAAACCTGTAATTGCTTTTGCTATTTCGACCTACCTTATATACAGATTTTAATACATACACAGCCTCGGCGATCACCTCGGGATAGACAATACAATCACCCTGAACTATGTTGTCACATGCAATTTCAAACATTTCAGGTACATCATTTAATAAATATCTTAAAACAAAGTTTGTATCAAGAAGTTTCTTTGACATCACTGACGGCCCTTTCCCAAGCTCCTTCTTCCATCGGTATCAAATTCGGATTTGCATATTTTGCCAGAGAGCCTGCGGCTTTCATCTTCTTTTCGTTATGATTTGTCTGAATATCCTCATCTAACAACGTAATGATAACACGCTGATTTTTTCTGGCATTTAACTTTTCCAGTGTTTGTATCATATTTCCATCAAAGTATCCATTAACCGCAATCAAGTATTTCGCCCCTTTCTTAAATGACAACGCTTAGAAAATATATCTTGTATTCGTTATATCCGAAAACACCCTATTATACAACAAAAAAGGCCCCGGATTTCTCCGAAACCTAAAAGATTGTGAGCAGGACGATAAGCCGGGTTATGTCGTTGAATGGCCATCTATCTAGGACTGCCGTCGCCGGCAGCCTCCAGCAACCTACCCGGAAGCTGACGGGCCGCCATATGCTTCCTGTTCGGTCTTGCTTCGAGTGGGGTTTACATGTGCCCCGCCTGTTACCAGGCGGGCGGTAGTCTCTTACACTGCCCTTCCACCCTTACCGTCCGCGGACAGGCCGCGGGCGGCGGTACATTTCTGTTGCACTGTCCCTGGAGTCGCCTCCGCCAGACGTTATCTGGCACCCTGCCCTGTGAAGCCCGGACTTTCCTCTCCTGCAGCCTTTCGGTATTGCAGCAGCGGCCATTTGTCCTACTCACAACTGTTTTAGTTTAGCACAGCGGGCGGGATTTGTCCAGCTAAAACAAGCGGGCCGATGCAGGCGGCAAGCGCCGGGGCCTGCGGGGCGCATCCCCTTTTTCCCTCACCTCACCATACAGGGCCGCTTGGGATCAAACTTCCATCCCGGAATCAGATACTGCATACCCGCGGCGTCATCTCTGCCGCCCAGACAGTTGTCCAGATACAGCTGATGGGCCTTTTTCACCTGCTCCATGTCCACGTCGATGCCCAGGCCCGGCTTCTTCGGAATCTCTACCCAGCCGTCCACGATCTGTAACGGCTCTTTGGTCAGCCGCTCCATGCCCTCCTGCCAGATCCAGTGGGTGTCAATGGCGTTGAGCCGCCCCGGAACCGCGGCCGCGGTCTGGGAAAACATAGCCAGGGAAATGTCGAAGTGGTTGTTGGAATGGCTTCCCCACATATATCCCAGGTCGTTGCACAGCTGTCCCACCCGCACGGAGCCGTTCATGGTCCAGAAATGCGGGTCCGCCAGCACGATGTCCACAGACTGCATCTCCAACGAATGGCCCAACTGCCGCCAGTCCGTTGCGATCATATTGGTGGCTGTGGGCAATCCGGTAGCCCGGCGGAACTCGGACATGATCTCCCGCCCAGAGTAGGCGCCCTCCCCGCCGCAGGGGTCCTCACAGTAGGTCAGAATCCCCTGCATGTTCCGGCACAGCTCAACAGCCTCTTTTAAGCTCCAGCAGCCGTTGGGGTCCAACGTGATCCTGGCGTTCGGAAACGCCTTCTTCAGCGCGCGGATCGCGTCCATCTCCTCCTCGCCGTCCAGGACGCCGCCCTTCAGCTTGAAATCCTCAAACCCGTACTTCTCTTTGGCCGCCCTGGCTAACTCCACCACCGTCTCCGGTGTCATGGCCTCCTCGTGGCGCAGGCGGTACCAGGCGCAATCGCTGTCCGGCTCTGATGCGTAGGGCAGATCAGTCCGCTTGCGGTCCCCCACGAAAAACAGGTAGCCCAGCATCCGAACCCGGTCGTGGTGCTGGCCATCCCCTAAAAGGGCCGCCGCAGGCACCTCCAGGTATTTTCCAAGCAAGTCTAACAGGGGCGCCTCGATGGCGGTCAGCACGTGGACTCCGGTGCGCTGGTCAAAGGTCTGGTTCCCCCGCACATCCTCCGCCACGCTGCGGTCCAGCTGCTCCTTCACCCGCACCAGGGTATTCTTGTACTCCCCCACGCTGGTGCCCACCACCAGATCGATGCTGTCCAAAAGGGCCTTCGTGATCTTCTCTCCGCCCGGAACCTCGCCCACGCCCAGAAGCCCGCTGCTGTCAGTGAGTACCACCACGTTTCTGGTAAAATAGGGCGCGTGGGCCCCACTTAAATTCAGCTCCATACAGTCTCTCCCCGCCACGGGAAAGACCTCCATCTTTGTGATTCTGGGAACCATCCGTCTATCTCCTCTCTCTGCGAATCGCCGCGCCGGGCGGCGTTTTGTTTTTCAGTCCAGCCTCCCCGCCAGCGCTGCCTTTCAGGCGTTCCATCTTCCTAGCGCACCAACGCCGGCATTTGGGGGTCAAATTTCCAACCGGGAATCAGATACTGCATGGCCGCAGCGTCGTCCCGGTCGTGACCAGGCAGCAGCCGGTACAACCGGTTCGCCTCCTCTACCTTCTCCATGTCGATCTCCACGCCCAGTCCAGGCCCCTTTGGCACTTCAAGGTACCCGTCCCTGATCTGCGGCGCGTTTTTCAACAGGTTCTGGCCGTCCTGCCAAATCCAGTGGGTGTCCAGGGCAGTGGGACGGCCCGGAACCGCGGCCGCCACATGGGCGAAGGCCGCCAGGGTAATGTCGAAATGGTTGTTGGAATGACTTCCCCAGACCAGCCCCCACTCGTCTAAAATCTGAGCCATACGCACGCTGCCGTCAAAGCCCCAGAAATGCGGGTCCGCCAGCACGATGTCCACGGCGTGAAGAGCCGCGGCGTGGTAGAACTGCCGCCAGTTGGTGGCGATCATGTTGGTTGCCACCGGGATCTTCACCGCGTTCTTGAACTCCGCCATAATCTCCCGGCTGCTGTAGCCCGCCTCCGGACCGCAGGGGTCCTCTGCGTAGGCCAGGACGCCCTCCATGGGCTTGCAGAGCCGGATTGCCTCCTCCAGGCTCCACGCGCCGTTGGGGTCTATGTTGATCCTGCACTCCGGGAAGCGCTTCTTCAGAGCGCGGACCGTTTCCATCTCCGCCTCCCCGGAAAGCACGCCGCCCTTCAGCTTGAAGCTGCAAAATCCGTACCGCTCCTGCAAAGCCTGGGCCTGCTCCACAATCTGACCGGGTGTGAGCATCTCCCGCCGCCGCATGGCGAACCAGCCCGCGGCATTTTCCTCATCCAAATAGGGCAGGTCCGTCTTTGCCTTGTCGCTGACGTAAAACAGGTAGCCCAGGGTTTCCACCCGGTCCCGCTGCTTTCCCTCGCCCAACAGCTGGCAGACCGGAAGCCCCAGATACTGCCCAAGCAGGTCCAAAAGGGCGCACTCCACGGCCCACTCCGCCCGAACCACGAATTTCAGCTTTGCGATGTCCAGCCGCTGGATCCCCTCGCCCGCCTTCCCGGGCTGCGGCCCGCAGGCCCCATGGATTTTCCCAAGGATCCGGCGGTATGCCCCAACCGGCTCCCCCTCCACCAGGGGAATAAAGCGTTCAAGGGCCCGGCAGGTGTAGTCCCCGCCGTGGATCTCCCCGATGCCCCTGTGCCCGGCGCTGTCCGTGAGGATCACCAGATTCCGGGTGAAAAACGGCCCGTGGGCCCCGCTGAGGGTCATCAGCATGCTGTCCCTCCCGGCCACCGGGATCACCTGCATGGTTGTGACCACGGGGGATCCCTTGGCCATACGGTTGTCACCTTGCATACCCTGCCCTCCTAACTCTCGATGCTGGAGGTCTCGGCCCGCAGCATCCGCTCCCTGGACTCCTGGGCGAAATGACATTTCACGCAGTGGCCCGGACTGATTTCCTTAAGCTCCGGCTCCTGCTCAAAGCAGATGGGCTGGCTCATCCAGCAGCGGTTGGCGAAGCGGCAGACCTGTTTGGGGTTGATGGGGCTGGGCACGTCGCCCTTTAAAACGATGCGGCTCACCTTGTTGTCCACATCCACCTTGGGGATGGCGGAAAGCAGCGCGATGGAATAGGGATGGCGCGTGTCCGCGAACAGCGTCTGCCGGTCCGCCATCTCCACAATCTGTCCCAGATACATCACGGCGATGCGGTCCGAGATGTGTTTCACCACACTCAGATCATGGGAAATGAACAGGTAGGACAGGTTCATTTCCTTCTGTAAATCCATCAGCAGATTCAAAATCTTGGCCTGAACGGATACGTCCAGGGAGGACACCGGCTCGTCGCAGACGATAAACTTCGGGTTCATGCTCAACGCCCTGGCGATGCCCACCACCTGGCGCTTGCCACCGTCCAGCTCGTGGGGGTACTGATCCCACATGTCCTTGGATATTCCGGTTTTTTCCGACAGCAGGGAGAGGGTGTCGTTCAACTGCCCCTTGGTCACGGTGTGGTGGATCAGATAACCCTCGGAGAGGATGCTGCGGATGGTCTTTTTCGGATTTAAGGAGGAGTAGGGGTCCTGGAACACAATCTGCATCCCCCGCCTGTACTCCAGATTTTCCTTCCGGTCCGTGCACTTAAAGATGTCCTTTCCCTCAAACATCAGCTCCCCGGAGGTGGGCTTTTGCAGGCGCATCACCACGGTGCCCACCGTGCTCTTCCCGCAGCCGCTCTCTCCAACCAGACCCAGAGTCTGTCCTCTGCCGATGGAAAAGCTGACGTCGTCCACCGCGTGCAGAACCTTTTTATCCCCTACCTGGAAATGCTTTTTCAGGTGGCGGACCTCCACCAGTGTATTGTCCTGATTCTCCATGGTCTTACCTCCCTCCCCTGGCCCAGCAGGCCACGTAATGATTATCGTTCAGCTTTACCATGGGCGGCGGCCCCTCCATGCAGGCCTCCAGGCAGTGCTCACAGCGCGGGTTAAAGCTGCAGCCCTTGGGCAGATGGTAGGGATTTGCCACCTCCCCGGGGATCGCCACCAGCCGCTCCTTGTCGTCGTCCAGAGACGGAATCGCGCCCAGAAGCCCCTGGGTGTACGGGTGGGCGGGATTGGAGAACACCTCCCGCACCGAACCGTACTCGATAATGGCCCCTGCGTACATCACCGCCACGTTTTTGCACAGCTCGCTGATAATCCCCAGATTATGGGTAATCATCAGCAGCGACGTGTCGTACTGCTGCTGGAGCTTTTTCATCAGCTCCATGATCTGCGCCTGGATGGTCACATCCAAGGCCGTGGTGGGTTCGTCCGCGATCAACAGCTCGGGATTGCAGGCCAGGGCGGCGGCGATGCCGATGCGCTGGCGCATGCCCCCGGAAAACTGATGGGGATAGTCCTTGATCCGCTCCCTGGCGATCCCCACCACCTCCATCAGATTCCCGGCCTCCTTTAACGCCTGGCTGTTGCTCATGCCCCGATGGCGGCGCAGCACCATGGCCACCTGCTCTCCCACCGTGAACACCGGGTTTAAGGAGGTCAACGGGTTCTGGAAGATCATGGAGATTTTGGACCCCCGGATATCCCGCAGCTCCCGCTGGGACAGTTTCGCCATATTCTGTCCGCCAAAGGTGATGGTGCCGCCCTTGATCTTGGCCGAATGCTTTGGCAGCAGGCGCAGAATACTGAGCGCCGTGGTGGTCTTTCCGGCCCCCGCCTCCCCCACCAGCCCCAGGGACTCTCCCTTGTGGATGGTCAGGTTCAAGTGGTTGATGGCCTGCTTCACCCCTGTCTCCGTGTGGAATTCAACGGTATAGTCTTTGATTTCAAGTAAAACTTCCTTACTCTGTTCCACAAAAAATACCTCCTATCTGGACTGCTTGGGATCCAGCACGTCTCTCAGGCCGTCGCCCAGGAAATTGAACCCCAGAACCGTGATCATCAGGGCCACCCCGGGGACGATGACCATCCAGGGGTAAGCCGCCAGATACGTCCGGCCTCCCGCGATCATATTCCCCCAGGACGGGTTGGGCAGCTGCACGCCCAGATACAGATAACTCAGCCCGGCCTCCGTCAGAATCACGCCGCCAAAGGTGCCGGACAGTTGAATCAAAAGGGGCGTCGTCACGTTGGGCATAATCTGGGACATCATAATGTGCCAGCCGGAGCCTCCCAGCGCCCTGGAGGCCTGGACAAACTCCTGGTTTCTCATGACCATCACCTGGTTTCTGGACACCTTGGCAAAACTTTTCCAGGAGGTAATGATCATTACCATGATCAGGTTGGAGATACTGGGGCCGAAGATGGCCATGATCACAATGCCCAGCGTCATGGAGGGGATCGCCATGGTAACCTCCGTTGCCCTCATCACAATATCGTCAATCACACCGCCGAAATACCCTGCGAACACGCCAAGGAGCGTACCGATCACCGCCACGAAAAGCGTGGAGATAAACGCGATCTGCAGAGATATCTTACTTCCGATCAGAACCCGGGAAAGGATATCCCTTCCAAGCTCGTCCGTACCCAGCACATAACCGCCCGTTGTGTAAGCGCCGAGCCCCTGGGGCGCGGTGAAACGCGCTGCGATGTGGTTTAAATTCTCGTCCATAGGCGCCAGCTGATTGGCGAACAGGCTGACGATCACCACGGCCAGCACAATCAGAAATCCGATGACAAATTGCGGACTGCGCAGCATCCGGCGGATCAGGATTTTCTTTTTCATACAATACACCTCTCCTGTCAGTTCAATTTCATCCGGCGGTCCACCAGGGCGTTTACAATGTCAACCACCAGGTTGACCAGCGCGAACATGGCCGCGGTGACGATCAGCGTGGACTGCGTCAACGGGTAGTCCCGGTTGGACACCGCCTTCACCAGCATGCTGCCGATGCCCGGGATGGTGAACGTGGTCTCGATGATCACCGCTCCGGCCAGCATCTGCGCCACGTCCATTCCGAAGATGGTGATGACCGGGATAATGGAATTCTTGAACGCATATTTGCAGTTCACCACAAATTTACTCATGCCCCTGGCGTAGGCGCAGGTGATATAGTCCTCGTTCAGCACGTCGATCATGCCGGAACGCCCCATCCTCACCATACCCGCGCACATCTTGTAGCCCATGGCGATGGCCGGCATAATCAGGTACCGGACGTCCGCCAGGCCGTTGTAGCCCATGCTGGGCAGCCAGTTGTTTTTTACGGAGCAGAACAGAAGCAGCAGCACGCAGACCCAGACCACGGACATGGACTGGCCCAGAAGCGCGAAGAGAACGGCAAAGAAGTCCACCGGCCCGCCTTTGTTCACCCCTGCGATAATCCCCAGAGGGATGCTGACCAGCAAAACCATGGCGGAGCAGACCACGGCGACGCTGAGCGTGGCCGGAAGGCGTTCCATAATAACATCCAGACAGGGGCGCTCATACAGCACGGAGGTCCCCAGATCGCCCTTTAAAAGGTTTCCCATATAGATAAAGTATTGCGTGATATAAGGTTTATCCAGCCCCAGCTTGACCCGCATGAGCTCAATCTGTTCCTCCGAGGCGTAATCCGGCAGCGCCATAACGGCGGCGTCCCCGGGCGCCAGGCGCATCATCACGAACGCCAGCACAGAAACGATCCATACGACCAAAAGCAGGCACAGGATTCGTTTGACAAAAAATCGAACCATCGCTTACCTCCCATTTAAAGCCGGACTGCCACCGGTAAGCTTACCGGGTGACAGTCCGCACTTGTTCAACCGTTACTTCAGATAGCTCTCCTCCACGGCGATCTCCGTGAAGATGTAGCCTCCCAGGGGATTCTCAATCAGTCCGGTAAGGCCGTTGCGGACGCAGGGGGTTCCCACGATCTGCACAATCGGCACCAGCGGTCCCTGTAAATCGTAGAGGATATCGCCCACCTGCTCCAGGGTCTTCACGCGGGTCTCCGCGTTCATATCGCCGAAAGCCTTCATGATCAGCGCGTTTAACTCCTCGTTCACATAGCCGTTGTGGTGCATGTCCTGAACCACTCTGGGAACCAGATTCTGGGTCAGGGCGTTGCCGTCCCAGGTCGCCAGATTGACCATGAAAATGTCGTAGGTGCCGTCTGCGCGCCTGCTGTTCATGGTGGCGGTATCCACCATATCCACCTGGGTCTTGATTCCGATCTGGTTCAGATAATCCGCCATGGCGGTCATGATGGAATCCGCGTACTCGATGTCGCTGCGGCTTAAGAGCACCAGGGTTTCCCCGTTGTAGTTGGACTTGGCCAGATACTCCTTGGCCAGCTCAGGATCGTACCCGATGGCCGGTTTATCCGGCTGATGGCCTTCCGCATGGGTGGTAAAGAAGTCGTTCATCACCGTACCGCCGCCCATCAGGGTGCAGAAGGCGTCCCGGTCCACAGCGTGCATAATGGCAAAGCGCAGGTTCTGGTCGCTGGTGGGGGCCTTTCCGTCCATCTTGAACTGGAGATAGTACATGGTCTCCTTGATCTGTTCCTTCATGGTGCACTGGTCCGCCACCACGTCCAGCATGGACCGCAGGTCCACGTTCACGTTGTCGATGAAATCGATCTCGCCGTTGATAAAGGCCGCGTTCTGTGCCGTGGGATCGGTGATGAACCAGACGTAGAGAATGTCCACGTTGGTGAAATCTCCGCCCTGCCAGTAGTCATAGTTGCGGACGTATTTTAAATACTGTCCGTCCACCCACTCCTCCAGCTTCCAGCGTCCCGTGCCGTTTAAGGAGGGCACGGAGGAGAATAAGTTGGCTCCGTACTGCTCGATCTCCTCGGCCTTGGCAATGTAGGTGTAGGCCAGAGAAATTTCCAGGGAGAAGAAGGGCTCGCTCAGATAGAGCTTCACCGTGTGCTGGTCCACCTTCTCAGCGGACTCCAGATATTTCCAGTTCGTTGCAAACAGGGCCATCTCGTCCTTGTGCTCTGCGATATACTTCATCTGCGTGTACACGTCGTCCGCGTCGCAGTCGGAGCCGTCGAAGAACTTCACGCCCTCGGCGATGTGCAGGGTAACTTCTTTTCCGTCCTCGCTCAGATCGTAGCCGGTGCAGATACAGGGCTTGCAGTTGCCGCCGTGGTCGGAGACGTAAAGGGCGTCAAATACCATCTCGGCAAAGGCGTAGTTGGGGCCTGAGGTATAGTTCCAGATGTTCAGGCTCTGCATGCCCTCCGTCCGCTGAAGGTTCACCACCACCTTGCCCTCGTCGTTCACATAGTGCGAAGCGCCGCCGGCGGGGGCGTTTCCCGTATTCCCCGCGGACGTCCCCGCCGCCGCGGGCTGTGACTCCGTCTTGCCGGAGCCTCCGCAGGCCGTCAGACCGGCCATCATTCCCAGCGCAAGCGCCAATGCCAGAAGCCTTTTCGTTTTTTTCATATGTTCCTCCTATCGCGTGAATGGTTTTTAAGCTGTACTCACAGCAGATCAAATGGTTTTATGGACAGAAATCCCTCGCAGGGATTGTGAGGTGCCAGCCTCATCTCCAGGGTGGTCAGGTTGCTCACAAAGCTGAACACGGTCTCGGTCTGTTTATCCCGGTCAAGGGAGAGGTCCCTGTGCCTGCAAATGCTCTGAGGTCCGTTCCCGTGGTCCGAAAATACCTTCTGAACATCCTCAAGACTGATCTTCCCGTAAATCCCCCGCAGCAGCTTGCCGCTCCTGTGGTGGCGGATCACCGAATTGCCCTTGAACACGTCCAGGTAGGGGTAACGGGGATGTCCGGGGGACACGTAGTGGTTGGCGTGGGTCAGAATACCGTCCGCCCCGTAGAGAATCCCGCAGCAGCCGCTGTCCATCTCCACATCCACCGCCTCGTTGTCCTTCTGGGCGATCAGAATATTGTTGACCGCCGCGTTGCGGCCCCCGTTCAAAGCGTCGATGGCCTCCCCCAGGTCCCTGGAATCCATCACCCCCCGCAGCAGGAATTGCAGCGGAACCCCCTCCAGGTTCACGGGAGCGTTGGTGGAAAGGGAGTTGACCCCGTCGCCGATGCCGCAGGAATTGAGGCCCGACCGGGCGATAATCCCCGCCTCGCCGCAGTAGGCGATGGAGGGCCTTCCGTTTTTCTGCTCAATGATGTGGTAGATCAGGCATTCCTCCGACCAGACGAAATTGTCCCAGTTCTGGCCCACATAGGTGGCTCCGTCCACCGTGCGCTCACCGGTGACCGCGATGGACGTGCAGGCCTCCATCTCCCCCAGCGCCTTCTGGTAGCGGTTTTTCTCACCCCCGTCCAGCTTGTTCCAGCCCAGCTTCTGCAGCTCCGTCCGGCTGTTTAATACCATCAGCTCCTCAAATTTCATGCCCGCTCCGTCGGCGATGCCCTGTACCTCCTCGATGTAGTCCGGGTTGTACCGCTCCACCGGCTTCACAAAACCCATGGCGATGCGGACCAGCTCCTCCTTTGTCACATCCCCCCGTTCCAGACAGGATTTCAGATTGTACTCGTAGCTCTTTCGCACCCTGTCCGGGTGGGATTTCCCGTGGCTGTATCCGATCTCATAGGGCGCGCCTCTTGAGATCACAACCGGAATCCCGCCTATTTCCTTCATTATCACACTTCTCCCTTCTAAACGATCCATGTCAGCCGCCGTTTCCGAGCGCCGCAGTTTACCGCGTTGTTTACCGCCTCCCTAAATCAGCCCCGCCGCGCGCATCGCCCGCCGCATATTCTCCAGCGTTTTCCCCTCTCCGGTAAGCAGATTGGGCCGGTAGGGCTCTCCCACCGCCTGCCCCCGCAGCCTGGCCATATCCTTGGCCGCCACCGGGAAGCTGGCTCCGTCCATGGCCAGCCGGACCGGATTCAGCTTGTACTGGGCTTCCAGGGCTCCGTTTAAATCTCCGGCAACATATTTATTGTAAATGTCCGTGATCAGCTCCGGCATGAAATTGGCCGCCGTGCAGACCCCGCCCACCGCCCCGTGGCACATGGAGGCGTAGAGCAGCGTATCCTTGCCCCCGAAGATTTTAAATCCCGTGTGCCGGGTTCTGCGGATAAATTCCTCCATCTGGGTGATGTCTCCGCTGGTGTCCTTCATGCCCACGATATTCGGCACTTCCTCAGCCAGGCGCTGCACCAGATTTCCCGACAGGGTGTAGCCCACCCGGCCCGGGTTGTTGTACAGAAGCATGGGCGTATCCGGCACGGATTCCCCGATGGTCTTAAAATGCAGGAACAGCTCTTCCTCCGTGGGTTTTAAAAACATGGGCTGGAGCACGGAAATGCCGTCCGCCCTGCATCGAACCGCCATCTGCGCCAGCCGGACGCATTTTTTCGTGCTGATGGCCCCGATTCCAAAATACACGGGCACCCGGCCGTTTGTCTGGTCCACGATGATGTTCAGCCCGCGCTCCATCTCGCCGTCCTCCACCATGTAGAATTCGCCGTTACTACCAAAGGCAAGAATCCCCAGCACGCCGCCCTCGATGACAAAGTCCACATGCCGGCGCATGGCCGCCTCATCGATCCGTTCTTCCCCGTCGATGATCGTGAGAATCGGGACGATCACTCCTTTAATAAACTCTGTGTTCATATTGAATTTCCCCTTATCGGTACCTCAGGACTTTACGGTGACATTTGACAGCTTCTCATAGAACCGCACAATACTGGAGTGGTCCTCCTTGTCGCAGCCGTCCGCCTTCACGCTCTGCATGATCTCCATCAGCTGCCCGCTGAGCGGAACCGGGGCGCTGATGGCGTGAGCCGCGTTCAGGGCGTTGGTCAGATCCTTGATGTGAAGCTCCACGCGAAAGCCCGGCTTGAAATTTCCCGCAAGCATCATCGGCGCTTTGGCGTCCATCACCGTGGAGCCCGCCAGGCCGCCCCGGATCGCCTGGTATACCAGTTCCGGATCCGTGCCCGCCTTTTTCGCAAAGGTCAGCGCCTCTGCCACCGCCGCGATATTGACAGCCACCACGATCTGGTTTGCCAGCTTGGCCACATTTCCCGAGCCCAGCTCCCCCACATAGACCACGGAACCGGCCATCGCCATCAGAAGATCGTAGTAGCGGTCAAACAGCTCACGTTTTCCGCCCACCATGACGGAAATGGTGCCGTCAATGGCCTTTGGTTCGCCGCCGGACACCGGAGCATCCAACATTTCAATCCCCTTTTTTGCAAGCTCAGCCCCGATGGCCTTGCTCTCCGTAGGATCAATGGAACTCATGTCGATGAGCACGGTTCCGGGTTTCGCGCCCTGTGCAACCCCGTTTTCCCCCAGAACAGCCGCCCTCACATGAGGAGAATTGGGCACCATGGTGATCACCACCTGGCAGGCTCCCGCCACCCCGGCCCCGTTGGCCGCGGTCTGCGCCCCGGCCGCGGCCAGCTCCGCCACCGCCTCTTGGTTCAGATCCGCAACAACCAGATCGTATCCGGCTTTCAGCAGATTTTTCGCCATCGGTTTCCCCATAATGCCCAATCCAACGAATCCAACCCTCATTTGATTGTCCTCCTTTACAATTTTGTCTTGATTATAAAACAAGACTTTTAGGAAAACTATCGGCATAGTCTCTAAAACAACTATATTTTTATATGCAAATATAATAATCGTTCAAAAAAAGAAACTGTATTGAAATTTTAGTTTCAATACAGTTTCACATCTTAGAACGCTTTGGGATCACGTTTTATATGATTCACTTCATTCCCGTACTTCCGCCGTCCGCCCCTCCGATCTCGTATTTCTTCATATAACGCCACAGCGTGGACTTGCTGATCCCCATCGCCCTGGCCACCTCCTGACGCTTCCCCCCGTATTCCTGAAGCAGGGCGCGAATCTTCCGCTCCCGCGCATCCATGGCGCGTTCTCCGGACGCGGACGGCGTCTCTCCCATGCGCTTGGTCCCGGGACCCGGATCGGATGCCGGGCCGGAATACAGGCTCCGCAGCGTTTCCTTCACGGAAATCTCGTCCAGGGAACGCTTTTCCGCCGTCAGGATCAGGCACTCGCAGAATGCTTCCACCTGGATTAAATTTCCATTCCAGGGATAATCCAGCAGCACCTTGTACGCGCCCTCGGTGAGCACGTGATGTCTGGCGCAGGTTTCGCAGCTTTTCCGGATGCACTGCCGGATTTTTTCGCGCAAATCCTCCTTCCGCTCCCTCAGCGGCGGAATCCGGATCACCAGCCCCTGCAGCAGGTAATACAGCTCCGCCAAAAACGCCCCGGACGCCGTCTCCCGGCCCAGGTCCCGCCCGGACGCCGCGATGATCCGCACGTCCAGCGTCCGCTTCTGGAAATCCCCCTTGCGCAGATAGCGCTTGCTGCGGATCAATTTAGCCAGCTTGTACTGGTTGTCCGGCGTCAGCGACTCAATGGATTCAATGAACAGGGTCCCTCCGTCCACAAAGGGCAGGATGCCCGATTGCCCGAAGATCAGATTCTCCTGCTGCTCCCCGGTCTGCCCCACGCATGAAACGGCCGCATACGGCCCCTGGCTGCGCAGGCTCTGGTTGTGGATGGCCTGAGCCATAAGGCTTAACTCCGTCCCCGGCTCCCCTGTAAGAAGCACCGCACGCTCCGAAAGCGCGAACAGGCGGGCCCGTTTGACGCAAATCTGCATCTGCTGGGATTTCTGCAAAATGTCCTCGAACTGCCCCAGGGCCACCAGTCCCTTGTGACGGGCCCTCTCCGAGCGCTCCTTATCCGATCTCCCGGTATCCGGCCTGGGGCGGCGCTGTACGGGGCTGCAGGTCAGGATAATGCCGTCCACCTTACCCTCGATCACAATGGGGGCCAGCACCGCCAGCACGGAGTTGCGGCGCACCTGCAGAAACAGGGAGTCGTTATCCCGCTTGTTCTCCACCAGATTCCGAAACATTTCCGGATCAATGTCCCGAAACACCCGAAACAGGGAACGCCCGCGGTAGGCCGCCTCCTTCTCCCCCAAAAGCTCCTCCATAATGGGATTCATGGCCGTGATCTTCCCCTCGGAGTCCGTGCGCATCACACCGTTTAGGGAATTGTCCAAAAGCGCTTCAAACTGGGCCTCCTTGCGCTTCTCCACCCCCATGGCATAGTCCATGCGCTCCGCGATGGCCATAGCGTTGCGCATGGAATCCTCCGTGGGTGAGAGGAACAGGGAGGGGATGCCGTACTCCGTGGCCACGCTGACCGCCGTGTCGCCTCCGATGATCAGATCGGCCTGCTCCTTAGCCGCCTTTCTGGCCGTCTGCTCCAGCTCCTCCCCGGCGGATGCGAAGTAGGTGCGCAGCTCAATGTCGTAGATCATATCGAAGAAGGACATATCGCAGAACATGTTTTTAAAACCCACCACCGCGATCACCGGGTGCTCCTTCTTTAAAATCTGCTTCGCCTTCATGACCAGCAGGGCCATCTCCTGGGCCGTCATCACGATCTCCGCCACCGGGATATCCGTATACTGCTTGATCATGGATGCCTGCAGGCCCCTGGCGATGATCAGCGTGGCGCCCCCCGCGATGGCTTTTCTGGCCTCAATCACCGTGTCCTTGGTCTCTATGACCCGCATCTCCCCGATCTCAAATTTCTTTTCCTGTAAAATATTATGGGCCTGGTGAAGCATCTCCTCCCGGGACACCAGCAGAACAATTTTCCCCATGATCACCCCTCCTGTCTCAAATGCCGGACGGATCCTCTCCTCCCTCCGCCAGCCTCAACCCCGCATACCGGCTGTAAGCCTCCCGTCTCGCGGAGCTGTACCCCCAGGAATCCCGAAACTCCGCCTCCCAGGCCCAACGTTTCCCCATCAGCACGTCCACCGCCTCCCGGTATTCCGGTTTCCGGTACAGGTCCTCCAGGAACTCGTCCAGGTAATCGCTGCTGCCCCACACGCTGAACCGGACGCTGTACCGGTAGCGGATCACGCCGTCCCCCTCCCGTCTGCGCCGCTTGACAACCGGGTCCGTATCCGTCCAGTCCTCAATCTCCCGGATTTCCGCAAACGTCCCCTCAGGCTCCGACGGCTCCACCGCATAGCAGACCGCCCCGCGCACCTCGTACGGCTCAAATTCCGCCTCGGATATGATCCCCTGTTCCAGATCCCGGATCAGCCTGATCAGACAGTCCGGGACACTTCGCTCCATGCCGAAAAAAGTCAGCTCAAAAGAGGGCGTCCCTCCCATCATGCCACCTCCTGCCGCTATTTTTCAACCAGTTCCGTTCCAATCTTCCGGTCCGCCCTCCACCGTCGCAGCTTCTCGTTGAGCTTTCCGTAAACCCGTTCCTTAAACCACGGCTCCGTGGAGGCTTTCACCGCCTCCTCCAGGCCGAACCAGGCCACGCCGCTGTTCTCATCCGCTTTCATGGACAGCGCGTCCCCTTCCCTGGCCTCCAGCAGGTAGGTCAGATTCAGGTGTAGGTGGGACGGCACGTATTTCCCGCGCTTTTCATGTCCGTCCACGGTGAGAATTTCCAGGGAAAATATCTCCTCCGACAGGGGCCTCACATGGATAACGCCGCTCTCCTCCCCCACCTCCCGCAGGGCCACGGCCAGCAAGTCCCGCTCTCCGTCCGCATGTCCGCCCAGCCAGGACCAGGAATGGTAAATGTTGTGGTAGGCCATCAGCACCTTGTCCCGGTTCTCGTTCACCACCCAGGCCGAAGCCGTCATGTGGGCCGTCAGGTTTTCCCTGGAATACACGTCCTCCACCCCTGAGAGCAGCCTTAACAGCACCTCCCGGTCCCGCTCCTCCTGTTCGTTAAAGGGTTTATATTCCCTGATCTTCTGAATCATCTCATCCGCCATGGCTGCGCTTCCTCTCCGCCCCGGACCGCGTCCGAAGCTCTCGTTTCTCTTCTGTTCCAATTATTGTAACACGCCCCAAAAGCCCCGTCAACGCAGACCGCTCCCGGCCTTAGCAAACGTTAGCAAACTCCCGCACCCCCGCGCAGCTACCAAAAAGGGCCTAAAAAGAGCCGGGCATTTCACAGCCGCCCGGCCCTCTTTCCATTTATTTGAATCCAATAAGCCGCTTACACAGCCCCAGACCCACTTTTAAGGATTCGATCCCTATGTTTAAGCCTCAACCTCGCCGGAAGCGATCCGTTTGGCCAGCCACTCCTTGCCCTCCACCATACGTGCGATCATCATGGAAGCGATGGCGTCGCCGCTGGCGTTTAAGCAGGTTGCAGCCGGGTCAAACAGGAAGCCCAGGGTAGCGATTAACGGAAATGCTTCCGCTGGGAAGCCGAACAGGCTGACGATCAGCATCTCGCCCACCAGGCCGCCGCCCGGAGCGCCGGACAGCACGAATGCGCTGAGGATCGCCACCACAATGGCCATGGCGTAGGTGCCAACGCCCGTGAAGGGCTGGCCGAACACGCCGAACAGGAACGCGATCTTCACGATGGAGGACAGCACGGAACCGTCCATATGCATGGTTGCGCCCATGGGAAGCACGATGTTGCTGATGTCCTCGGGAACGCCCATTTTCTTACAGGCCTCCATGTTCACCGGGATGGTTGCGACGGAGCTCTGCGTGGCAAACGCCGTGATGGCCGGGCTGAAAATGTTCTTCAGCATGCGCTTCACGCCCTCGGTTCCGCCTGCAAAGTAAGCGTAAGCCGGGAAGGCCACCGCCACGTAAACCAGGCACATGGGGTAATACACCAGCATGGAGCGGCCGTAGTCGCCGATCAGCTCGGGTCCGAACTCGCCCACCAGGTTGGCAAAGTACGCGCCCAGTCCGATGGGAGCCAGCTTCATGATCAGGCCCACGATCTTGAAAATGATATCGTTTAAGTTGTTGAGCAGTTTACCCACCGGGCTCTCCTCGCCGCCGCAGGCGCTGACGCAGATACCGGAAATGATGGCGAACACGATGATCGGCAGCATGTTGCTGCGGCTCATCAGACCGGAGAAATCGTTTACGGTCAGGGAATTTACAATCATATCCCCCACGCTGGCCGCCTCCGCCATCTCAGCGTTTGCGAACTGGATGGAGGTGTTGGCCGCCGGAGGCCAGATGTTGACCACGGTCAGCACCAGCGCGGCCGCAAACAGGCCGGTTACGATAAAGGTCAGCACCAGGTTGCCCAGAATCTTGCCAAGCCGCTTCATGTTGACCATGTTTCCAACCGCCGTGGTGATGGACACAAATACCATGGGCACCACGATGGTGAACATCAGGTTCAGGAAAATGTCGCCCAGCGGCTTTAATACGGTGGCCTTTTCTCCCAGGGTAACGCCCAAAAGCGCGCCCACTACAATGCCGATTACCAGAATGATTGGAAACCGATAGCTCTTCCAAATACTTTTCTTATCCATATTCGTCCCTCCATATGTATGTTTTCCTCTGCAATTTACGCCTGTGAGCGCCCCGCGGGCCACGCGATTCCCATTTCCCGCAGCCGTGGGAGCCGCACAGTTCCCCTTGCCGTAAATTTACAGCGTCTCAACCGCTTCCTTCAGCTGTTTCATCGCCTGTTCCAGCACGCTTCTGGGGCAGGCCGCGTTGAGCCGCATATACCCGGACAAGCTGCGCCCGAAGGTATAGCCCTCGTTCAGTCCCAGACCGGCTTTCTCAATCATAAAGCTTCTCAGCTGCTCGTTGTCCATTCCCAGCTCACGGCAGTCCAGCCACACCAGATAGGTGGCGTCCGGAACGCTGGGTTTGATTTTGGGAATGTACTTGTCGCAATATTCCTTGATGTAATCGAAGTTCCCGGAGATATACTCCAGAAGCTGCTCCAGCCATTCCTCGCCCTCGTTGTAGGCCGCCTCCATTGCCACGGAGCTGAAGGCGTTGTTGCGGTGAATATCCATGTTCATCCAGAACCGGTCGAATTTCTTCTTCATCTCCAGGTTCGGGAAAATGGTGGTGGACGCCTGCAGTCCCGCCAGGTTGAAGGTCTTGGTGGCCGACACGCAGGAGATCACCTTGCCCGCGATCTCGGGGGAAAGGGTGGCGGTGGGAATGTGCTTCCTGCCGTGGAAGATCAGATCGGAATGGATCTCATCGGACACCAGCAGCACGTCGTTGGCGATACAGATATCCGCCATACGCTGTAAATCCTCGCGGCTCCAGACAATCCCCAGAGGATTGTGGGGGCTGCACAGCAGGAAAATCTTCACTTCCCTGGCCTTTTTCTCAAAATCCTCGAAATCGATGTGCCACGTTCCGTTTTCCTCCACCAGCTTGTTCTCCACAACCTCCCGCTCCCATGCCTCGGTCACGTCGTAGAACTCGGAGTAAACGGGCGTCTGGATCATCACCTTGTCGCCGGTGTGGGAAAAGATTTTCACCAGCACGGACAGGGCAGGCACCACGCCCAGGCTCCAGCTCATCAGGGAAGTATCCACATCCCAGTTGTTGCGCCGTTTCTCCCACCCCTTTACAGCTTCAAAATAGCTGGCCGGTCTGGAAGTGTAGCCCCAGATCCCTTCCTCCGCCTTTTTCACGCAAGCGTCGATAATGGGCTGGGCGGTCTTAAAGTCCATATCCGCCACCCAAAGCGGAATCACCTTGTCGGTGCCGAACTTCATCACTCTCTCGTCATACTTGGAGGCGCGGTTTCCGCTCCGGTCAATCACCTGATCAAAATCATATTTCATATCTCATCCATCCTTTCCGCAGCTAGTTTGAGGCTGCCCGGTGTTTTATACCTTATGCCTTAATATATAGCAATTATCATGCCAAATGCAAAAAGCAAAATAAAAAAATTTAAAAATCACGTTTTTATGTACTTTTTCCAGTACATCCCCCGCAGGAACGCGGCAGGCCGCCTTATTTTATATGGTTTAATTGGTTTGTTTTACAGATTAATTGGTTATATTATTTTAATTGGTTAAAGTATTTTAAAAAGAGAGAGCCAGACGTCCCAGCCGCCCGGCCCTCTCTCCCGCCCGCTCTGTGCGGGTTCATTTTTATGCCTCAGCCTCGCCGGAAGCGATGCGTTTTGTCAGCCAGTCCCGGCCTTCTACCATGCGCGTAATCATCATGGAAGCGATGGTGTCGCCGCTGGAATTCAGGCAGGTCGCCGCCGGGTCAAACAGAAATCCCAGAGTCGCGATCAGCGGAAATGCCTCCGCCGGGAAGCCGAACAGGCTGACGATCAGCATCTCGCCCACCAGCCCGCCTCCGGGCGCTCCGGAGAGCACAAACGCGCTCAGAATCGCAACCACCACGGACATGGCGTAGGTCCCCACTCCGGTGAACGGCTGCCCGAAAATACCGAACAAAAATGAAATCTTGATGATGGAGGAGAGCACGGAGCCGTCCATGTGCATGGTCGCGCCCATGGGCAATACGATGTTGCTGATGTCCTCCGGAACTCCGATCTTCCGGCAGGCCTCCATGTTAGCCGGAATCGCCGCTACGGAGCTCTGGGTGGCAAAGGCCGTGACCGCCGGACTCAGAATGTGCTTCAGCATACGCTTCACAGCCGTCATGCCCCCGGCAAAGTACGTGTAAGCCGGGAAGGCGGTCACCACGTACACCAGACACATGGGATAATAGATCACCATAGCCCGGCCGTAATCTCCGATCAGTTCCGGCCCGAACTCGCCAACCAGATTCGCGAAGTAAGCGCCCAGCCCGATGGGAGCCAGCTTCATGATCACGTCCACCATTTTAAAGATGATGTCGTTCAAATTGTTTAACAGGCGGCCCGCCGGGCTTTCCTCGCCGCCGCAGGCGCTGACGCACACGCCGGAGAGAATGGCGAACACGATGATCGGAAGCATATTGTTGCGGCTCATCAGCCCTGAGAAGTCATTTACCGTCAGGGAATTCACCAGCAGATCGCCCACGCTGGCCGCTTCCTGCATCTCTGCGTTTGCCAGCTGGATGGTGGTGTTGGCCGCGGGAGGCCAGATATTGACCACCACCAGAACCAGCGCGGCCGCAAACATCCCGGTGATGATAAAGGTAATCACCAGATTGCCCAGAATCTTTCCCAAACGCTTCATGTTAACCATATTGCCCACCGCCGCAGTGATGGACACGTAAACCATGGGCACCACGATGGTGAACATCAGGTTCAGGAAAATATCGCCCAGAGGTTTGAACACCGTGGCCTTCTCCCCCAGCGTCACGCCCAGCAGAGCGCCCACAATAATTCCCATCACCAGAATGATCGGAAAACGATAACTCTTCCAAATACGCTTCTTATCCATATTTTTCCCTCCAATTCTTTTTCGTTCTCAATACGGCCGCAAAATACCGGAGAAATCCAGCATCCAGGCTGATCCGTTATCTGGTTAAAACTGCGCTTCGCCCCCTTCCATTTTGTACGGCGTCTCAAACAGCGGCGCCCGATCTATTTGTTCCCTCTGCCCTTATATAGAGCAACTTATGTGCCAAATCAAAAGGAGATTCTGAATTTTCTTCAGAACCTCCTGTTTTGCGTACCATTTCTGCTCAATTTTCTCGTTCCCAGTCAAAGTCAGGGCTGTAATTGGTTGTTAACGCTGCGCTAAATCCCCTTGAATAATTGGTCTATCTGGTTATTTGCCGCTTTTTCCACAGCTCCATGCCCGCCGGGGTGACCCGGCTGCCGCCTCTCCCGCGGCCGATCTTGGCCAGACCCTCCCGTTCCATCTCCTCCAGCAGGCCGCGCACCTCCTTCTGGGATAGCGGAAACACCGCCTCTCTGGCCGCCGCCAGAATGGACTCCCGGCCGATCAGCCTGCCCTCCCGGGCCGCTCTGCACAGCTGTTCCAGCACAAACCAGAATTCCATGCTACGCGCCTTCTGTTCCCCCCGGTTCATGGCTTCCGGCCCCGGCCCCGGCCAGCCCCCGGTGTCTCCCGTTTCCGCTTCCGGCCCCGGCCAGCCTCCGCCGTCTCCCCCCGGACCGGCGGGCGGAACACCCGTCCACGCGCCAAATTCAGCC
>OBXQ01000192.1_pt1 | contig 47344 bp, 36 predicted proteins | sample 1476641 | NCBI WGS metagenome assembly OBXQ01 (sample SAMEA2580174, study PRJEB22360) | human gut metagenome | biome: human gut; feature: human-associated habitat; material: faeces | place: Denmark | collected 2008/2010
AGCTTATTTGATGGGGCTTCCACCCACCGGACTATATACCCTTTGCTGGACGCACGGTCAGACCCCAATGTGGTCAATGACAGTATGCAGGGTAACTCAGAGACAGGCAACAAGGTCTTTGTATTGCCATCTAAAGTTGCCATCAACACCAAAATACAGAAGAAAAGTAGCATATGGAAAGATTAAGCAAGATATTGCAAATATATTAAGTATGCTATGCAAAAGAAAAGGTGTAAAAATTGTAGAAGCAGAAATATGTCCAGATTACGTGCATATGTTGGTTGAAATTCCACCAAGCATAAGCGTATCGTATTTTGTCGGATATCTAAAAGGTAAGAGTACATTAATGATATTCGAAAGCCATGCAAATTTGAAGTACAAATACGGAAACAGACATTTCTGGTGCAGGGGATATTATGTAGATGCGATGGAAAAAATGCGAAGAAAATACAGGAATATATAGCAAATCAGTTACAGAGTGATTTGGAATATGATCAAATGACACTGAAAGAGTATATTGACCCGTTCACGGGTGAGCTAGTAAAACGTAACAAATAAAGATAAGCCCGAAAGGGCTTAGTGAGTAAATGATGTTGCGGTTGGCGAATCTATTTCGATGAGTCTTTAGACTCCAGTGCCGGTAACAGACCCTTATAGGGTCAAAGCAAACCACCGGCTAAGCCGGTGGTTGTGATTTAGGGACTTATTTCACAGACCCTTTCTTTTTAGGAATCTGTGAGTATGTAAATAAATTGTTTATTAACGATACCTGAAAGTTATCGATATGTGTGACTCTTAATAAATTATTTCTTTACATAGATTTCGATTTTTTTAGTTCTGACAGAGCAGGAACCTGTTGTTACCATTTTGTATCCTGCTGGTACCGGAACTTCACTGGCTTTAATAGATGTAGCTTTTTTATCGACAACGATTTTTCCAGTAGTAACAATTCTGTTTGTTTTTGCTAATCTATAAACAACTTTAATTGTTTTTCCTAATTTTTTAACCTCAACAGTTACTGTATTATTTTCGGAAATTTTTAATTTGGAATCAGTTGTTGCAATCCGATATCCGGCTGGTGCTGTGATTCTGCTCTTATCAACATATTGGGCAGTAGCTACTACAGAAAGTTTTTTACTGCTGACAACATTACCAGATTCTTTAAAAATAACAGTTACAGATTTCTTATTCTGGTCTACAGTAATATAAACTTTGTTATTTTGGGAAATTTTAATGTCACCAACGATGCCAATTGTATATCCATCTGGTGCTGTTAATTTGCCAGTGTTAATATAAGTAGCATCTTTATCAACAGTCATAGGAGCTGTTTTGATGACATTTCCTTTTCTATCCTGATATACAACAGTAATTCCTTTTGTTGTAACTGCTTTACGAACTTCTGCGTATACATAGCCATCTCTGATTGGGAGATCACCAACTTCAACAAGTTCATAACCTTTCGGAACAGTAAGTTTGCTGGTATTTACAGAAGTAGCATCTTTAGCAACTTCAAGTGCAGGCTCAGCGATCTGTTTCTTTTCGTCTGGGCAGTAGAAGTTAATTTTTACAGTTTTAGTAGTAGCAACTTTACGAACTTCTGCGTATACATAGCCATCTCTGATTGGGAGATCACCAACTTCAACAAGTTCATAACCTTTCGGAACAGTAAGTTTGCTGGTATTTACAGAAGTAGCATCTTTAGCAACTTCAAGTGCAGGCTCAGCGATCTGTTTCTTTTCGTCTGGACAGTAGAAGTTAATTTTTACAGTTTTAGTAGGTGCTTCAGTAGCACTGCCAACATCAACAGAATCAAATGCTTCTGGTGCGGCATCAGTTCCATCAGAGAATACGCTGACGTCAGAAGCTGCTACAGGTACAACGCTGGTCCCTGCTACGCAGGCAGCGAGCATTAAAGCCATGATTTTTTTTCTACGTTCTTTTAATCCCATACTCTTTTTCTCCTTTATTATCTGAAAAACATATTTCTTTTGCATTGCAAGAATGGGGCATAATCATGAATTATGCCCCGTCTTGCCTGTTGGAATCTTATATAAAATTACCCAAATGGATTATTTTACAGTGATCTTTTTAAGATTGGACCATGGGCTGAATACTTTCCTGCCGTTTTCGGAAGTTCTGTTGAATGCATGCATTCCTACTGTCCAGCTTCCTTTTGGTACATTCTTAAATGTAGCTGTTACTGTACCTTCTTTGAGGTTCAGGATCTTGTGATCGCCATAGTGGTATGGACGAGTCTCGCCGTTTTCTTTCTTGGAGGATGTTCCAAGTACTACGTCGTATCCTGTTGCATTAGCAGCTGCTTTATATGTTACTTTTACAGTTGTTCCGCTTACTTTTACGCTTGTGATGATCGGAGCATCCGGTGTGATTGCAGATACAACGAATGGATATGCATTTGACCAGTCGCTGAATACTTTCTTACCGTTTTCGTCACGTTTCCAAGCGTGGCAGTATGCGTAGTATGTTCCCTGCTGTACATACTTAAAGTTAGTGGATGTGCTGACCTGATTCTTGCTAATGGAATCATAGTCTTTATTTGTGATGCAATCGCGGTCTGTAGAGATTACGTAGTCATAGCCTGCAGCGCCATCAGTATCACCAGAAAGAACAACTGTTGCTTTGTTTCCAGTAACATTTACTTTAGTGATCATCGGAGCATCCGGTTTTTCATCTTCTGCTTTTCCGTCTGCAACTACTGTCTTGGATCCTGTGTAGTTTTTGGATGTGCTGTTTGCTTTTACTGTATATGTTCCGTCAGTGTTCTTTTCAGAAGTATATTCTGTAGCCGGAACTGGGAGATATCCATTTAATACAGTTGTAACGCCATCTTTTACAGTTACAGTACAATCGTTGATGTTCTTCTTATCAACGCCCCATGTTAAGTTTGCTCTGGAGTAAGCTGTACTGTCAACATCGTCTGTATCGAATGTTGCAACACCAGATTCTGTGTATCCGTTGATACCTTTGATCTCAACGCCATAGATGTCACCAACTGTTACATCAATAGGAGTTACAGTGTTGCCATTTTTGTCGATTAATCTAAGTGTATAATCTTTACCTTCAACTAATGTGCTTCCACCAATCTGAATCAGTACTTCTGGTTTAACTGGAAGACCACCTGCATATGTAGCATTTTTAACACTTACATTCTTAGCAACAAATTTAACAGATTTGATTGTAAACGGGATATAAGCAACAACACCATTGATAATTGTTCCGTCAGAAGTAACAATTGTCTTGGTTCCTGCAAATCCTGTTCCTTCTTTAGCTACTGCATAGATATAACCAATGTTTTCTTTTCCAGCAGTTACTTTCTTACCTGTGATATTGTCTGCATATTTGATTTCGAAATCGCTTTCTTTTGCAGTTGTCTTTACGCCATCATTTGTAACTTTTCTGATGTTGCTTAATAATGCCTTTGCAAAAGTATGCTCATTTCCGTCAAATGTGAATGCAACCTGGCTGTTATGAACTACACCATTTACATTTCCATCAGCATCTTTATCTACGTCTGCTTTATAAGCATCTGTTACATCAAATCCTTTGCTGTCATAAACATTAAGAGTAGCTTCTACTTTTTCTTTTACGATATTGAAGCTTGCTGTGATGTTAGAACCTGTGAAGTTCTTGTTTCCATCTAATGGTTTCAGAACAACTGTTCCGGTTCCAGCTTCAACATTTTCGCCATAAGAAACAATCTCAAACTGGTTGGACACATCGTTTCCATTTAATGTTGCTGTAAATTTACGAGGTCTTACCTGTTTTCCAGTATAATCCTGATCAGCGATGGATACTTTTACATCTGCTGTGTTTGCAGCTGTGATTGTAAATGTTCCAGTTGCTTTTCCTGAATAGAAGTAGTTGCATCCCTGTACAGTGATTGTTCCAGTACCAACATTTACAGCATTGCTGATGCTTACTTCCTCATATTCAGCATCTTTATCGTTAACTTCACCCTTCTTGTAAAGAGCAATAGCACCGTCAAGCACTGCATAAGTAGGCTGGATCTTTCCACCTGTGTAAGTATAAGTAGAAGGTGTTGCAACAACCATAGCGTCTGTTAATTTCTTAGGTACGATTTCTGTCTTACCGCTTGCTGTAACAGTTCTTGTTTTGCCGTTTGTTGTTTTTAAAATATAGTTTGTGTTTGTAACAGTAACTTTTGTAATGATGTTGTTAAACAAGTCATTACCGAAAGCTTTTTCATATTCATATTTAACTGTGAAATCGCTGTCTGTGAGAGTTTTTTCTACTTTTTTTCCTGTTTCGTCTTTTGCTACAACTGTTACAGGAAGTTTATATTCGCCTGCTTCTGTAAGTGCTTTATTAATAGAAACATCATCCGGTACAGTTACATAATCAGCTTCAACTACCAGTGGTTTGATTAAGAACGGAATAGATGCTGTCTGATCTTTGTATGTTCCGCTTGTAATCTTGATGTTAACGTAAGCATTTGCTACTGGATTGTAATTTCCGTCATATACAGTTGTTGCATTTACGTTGTTTGTATATCCTGTGATTTCGTATCCGTCTGTTCCAAGATCTTCTGTTTTGGGTTTACCCTGTGCGTTGAAATACTGAATAACCAGTTCTCCTAAATCGCTCTTGGAAGGTTTGATCTCATCGCCTGTATAATCTATTGTATACTGTGTTTTTGCAGATACAGCATTTAATGCAGCTGCAGTAGCAACAACAGTGAATGTCTGCTCACCTGTGCAGTTTCCACCGTCTTTTGCACGTACTGTAACAGTATATGTACTTCCGTTTTTAAACTGTTTAGCGTCTGTACCATCAGCATTTTTTACAATAAGTGTATATTCTTTGCTGGAGTTTTTAATTGCAGAAAGGTCTGAGCCTTCTACACCTGTAAATGTCAGATAATCAGCTAATTTGCTTACAGCAATATCTGTTGGAATCTGTCCACTTAAAGTGTTAACAGTAATCTTTGTTCCTGCTGTAGAGAGGTCACGTTTTGCAACGTTAACAGTCTCATCTGTTGTGTAATATTCATCTGCACCTGTAAAATTCTTTAATTTTGTTTTGTCAACATATACAACAACGGGGTAATCACCTACTTTTGTATATTCAACCTGAGCAGTTGTAACTGCAGCAGATAAATCAGCACCGCTTAATTTTCCATCAGCGCCTTTATTACTGGAAGCAGATTCTTTTAATGTAATGTTATCTTTGGAAATCTTAATAGCCTTACCTGTATACTGATAGGACTGTCCTTTTGTTGCTGTTGCAAGGATATCTCCTTTTGCATATGCTTTTGCTGTAACCTTACCGATTACAAGTTCAGCACTGCCTGTGTAAGCAGAGTCTTCTTTTGCTGTTACAGTAAGTTTGAATTCTTCTTTATTATTAGTTGCATTAGTTACAGATGTTTCATAAGCATCAGCAGCTACATTTGCATTTTCAGAATCCAGAACAGTAAGTGCAACGCCGTCAGCTTCAGTAATAGTCTGAGCAAAACCGTTGTATGCTTTTGTTGTGGTTGCAGGTGTAGCAGTCACAGAATTTAAAGATCTCTTTTCTACAGCTACAGAAATACCTGTGTTAATGTCATAAAGAGTCTGCTGATTGCTGTCTACATCGTAAACATAAAGAGTTAATGTTTTTCCAGCCATGTCAGCTGTTGTATTCAAACTCATATCAGCTGCATCGTCTACTTTTCCGTTAGAAGATGCATATGCAATACCTTTTTCGTCAACCCAACGATACTGCCATCCACCTTCTACTTCTGATCCGTCAGTTTTAGTTACAGTACCACTGATAACAGATGCTCCTCCCCAAACAACTTTTTTGCTGTCTGCAGATAAGTTAAGAGTAATATCAGCTTCATTTACCATTACAGATGCTGGAGCTGCGTCTTCTGTATCGTCAACAACAGGAGCTTCTGCAGCGAACGCATCTGCTTCAGTAGCTACGGAAGCGTCAGTACCATCGCTGAACTCAGCAGCCCAAACCGGCACGTTAGAGGTTGCCAGCATTGCAACGACGAGAGACATACTTAAGGTTTTCTTAGCCATGCCTTTCTTCGTATTCTTAATCTTTGTCATGATTATAGTTCCCCTTTGGGTGGTGGACAGGTTGATTTTGTATAGGGATTTGGTGTGAGGAATGATGATTATTTGTTAAAGTATATGCGTTATATGATTTATAACTAATTTTTTATAGATTTTTATATGAAAATACATAATTATATTCAAAAAGGTCTGTATTTAATGCGCAAAAAAGCTTTCAATCATATCCGAAAAGATGCGATTGAAAGCTTTTTTCACATTATGTAATAAACTTGCTACTTGTTGAGTATAGTTTCATACAGAATTATAAAGGTATCATTTAGAACTTTAGGCTGTAAAAGTCATTCCCATAGATTTTGCAATCTCTTCCAGCTTATCTGTGGCAAAACCAGTATATTTTTTAATTTTGTCAATTGGTTCTTTATCTTCAAGCATCATTTTTGCAAGGGACAGATTTTTCTGTTTTACACCTTGTTCCACGCCCTGTTCGATGCCCTGTTCAATACCCTGTTCAACAAGTGCTTTTCCAAGATTACACATATCCTGCACCTCGCTTTCAAATTCTTCTGTCATGGCAATGCCGAAATCATCCTGAAGACGGGCTTTCTTCGTTTCCGGGGATATGGAAAGAGAAAAGAGTGTGTTCAGCAGATCAAGGATCTCCAGATCACTTTCTTTATCAGCATCACCCAGGTTTACGATCACAACTTCCATAAGGTCATAGCTGTCCGGACTTTCATAAGGTTTCCCCAATACCGTATCTTGTACTGTGTAATAGCGGAAAATCCCGTTCCTGCGTTTTTTTGCCGGATCCGGACAGATCCAGATGCTGTAGACTTTCTGGAGTTTTTCATAGTGTTCTCCAGTAAAGACAGTCCCATACTGTTCAGATATCATTCTTGCGCAGTAATAGAAACCTCTTGTAACTAACGGATATCCCGGTGTGTCATTCAACTGGATCTCCAGATTGATGATCAGCTGCACCGGTTCTGAATTGTCCGGAATGTATGCCCTGAAACGGATGTCATAATATACCGTCTGTTCCCTGATTGCATTTGCCTCGGAATTAAGGCTGTCTATCCGTTCGTTTCCATCCAGTGTTCCGGTGTAGTCAGGCTGCTCCTGATGTACTGCGCGGCTGGAAACTTCGATGTTGCCATTTAAGCAGTTTTCACAGATAAACTTAACACTGTATTGGGAAAATTCTTTTGTACAGGATTTGAGGATCCAGGCAGCAACTGCCTTATAGGTTAATAGTTTCTTGGCACATTCGTCATATCTTGCACGTTCTGCGGCAAGGTCTATAGTCTGTGCCAGATCTGTCTGATGTACTATGGATGTCACCTCCCTGTCACATATTTTGTATTTATATTTTATCAGAGCTGTTGTTTGTTTACCAGAGAAACTTTTCGACAATCATAGAATAAATTTTGACAAAAAAGAACTCCTATCGTAATGATGATAGGAGTCCTATTTGGGAATTTCTGTTCTTCTTGCTTTATAAAAATTTCTGTATCATTTTATGTAAAGATTACTTTCTTCCCGGATTTTTTCGATGATCTGACCCCAGTAGCTATGGGATCCTATTACCAGTGCAGCAATCCGGACAGCAATGAAAAAAACTGGACCGGTCATATCCGTCCATTAAACATAAACAGAAATGAGTTTGAGGTGACCGCTCGTGGGAGCACTTTCCATCTGCTGGTAGGAAAACATGCATATGGAAAGTATCTGTGTATTCCCAACTGGGGGATCGGCACAGAAATATCGTCTCTGTCGGACTGCTTCTGGAACAGGGAACGCCTTGAACAGGACTATCCGGAGCTGTCAAAGGTGGACATCATCAGTATTGTAAAAGCACTTGAAGCACTCAGCTCATATGTAACATTGTAAATGAAACAGATAATCCGGCAGGAAATCTGCCGGATTGCACAAAATGCCAATGACACAAAACATAGCAGATTATGACATGGGAGCAAATCTGACTAGTGACAAACTAAGAAATCAGCAACAGGAACATTTTGGGATAATCTTACCAATTTACCTTTGTGAAAAATAGCAAATCTATCCGTATTATCATAAAAAACTGCCAGATCACATTCTTGCAGCAAATACTGCAAATTTGCAAAGGATTCTATATATCTTTTTTCAATATCTGAAGCAGGAATTCCATGTCCACCATTTTGAACTCTTTCTTCCACTCTTTGTTTTGCAGTTTCAGCAGAATCTACACTTATGAAAATGCTTTTAAATGACAAACATTAAGAACAATTTGTCGATTCTTTGCTGTGGCAGAAGCATCAGAATAATGTTATAATTCCTATAAACAAGAAATAACAGGAATCAGTTTGGAAGAAAGGTGGTTTTTATTTATGGGGTTATATTTGAATCCAGGAAATGAGGGATTTTTTGAGTCAGTTTCTTCCCAGATTTATGTAGATAAAACAGAACTCATTCAGTATACAAACCAGGTATTTCGAACTAAGCAGAAGTTTCTTTGTGTAAGTCGTCCAAGACGTTTTGGAAAGTCTATGGCTGCCGAAATGCTGGCAGCATATTATCAAAGAAACTGTGATTCACAAAAATTATTTGCCAATATGAGCATAGCAAAAGACCCTTCATTCCCAGTGCATTTAAACAGATATAATACAATTTTTTTGAACATGCAGGATTTTTTCAGTCGCACACATAATATTGACAGGATGTGTGAGCTTTTCAGCAAATATGTTCTTCGTGATCTTCTGAGAGAGTATCCTGATCTTGATTATCTGGATCAGACAGATCTGATTGACGTGCTGCAGGAAATTTATAGAGAGTACAAAATTCCATTTGTTTTTATTATTGATGAATGGGACTGTATTTTCAGAGAAAATAAAAATGATATGGAGGCTCAGAAAAAATATCTGGATTTTCTCAGAAACCTGTTGAAAGACAGAAACTATGTCGGGCTTACTTATATGACAGGAATTCTTCCAATCAAAAAGTACGGTTCTCATTCTGCATTAAATATGTTTGACGAATTTTCCATGACCAATCCAGGAGCGCTTGCTGAGTATGTTGGTTTCACGGAGAATGAAGTGAAAGTGTTATGCAAACAATTTGATATGAGTTTTCAGGATACAAAGTGTTGGTACGACGGATATTTTTTTGAAAAAATCGGACATGTTTATAATCCCCGTTCTGTTGTAAGTGCCATGCTGAGCCATTCTTTTGATAATTACTGGAACAAAACAGAAACATTCGAGGCTCTGCGAGACTATATTGTTATGAATTATAAGGGCCTGAAAGAAGCTATTATCGAATTACTTGCCGGAAAAAGACTGGCAATAGATATTAGCTCGTTTAATAATGATATGACTACCTTTTCAAGCGCTGATGATGTATTAACGCTGTTTATCCATCTGGGATATCTCGGATATGATTTTTCCAGAAAGGAAGTGTTTATTCCAAACAGTGAGATCACAACGGAATTTATTACTTCCATACGAGATGCCGGATGGCAGGAAGTAATTACAGCAATAAGAAATTCTGAAGAGTTACTGCAGGCAACATGGAAACTGGAAAATAAAGTAGTTGCTGAGAAAATACAGGCGGCACATTTTGAAACTTCTATTTTAAAGTATAATGATGAGAATGCATTGGCTTGTGTACTTTCACTTGCATATTATAGTGCTCGTGCTTATTATACAGAAATCAGGGAGCTGCCGTCCGGAAAAGGCTTTGCAGATATTGTATACCTGCCCCGAAAAGAGCACCTGGACAGGCCGGCTATGATAATTGAATTGAAATGGGATAAAAGTGCTGACAGTGCAATCCGGCAGATAAAAGAACGCAATTATCCCCTGGCATTGAGTGGTTACTGTGGAAATTTATTAATGGTTGGAATTAATTATGACACGAAAACAAAAATACATGAATGTATTATCGAAAAATTGGATATGTAAATTGTAAAAATAAAAGCTCCGGTCGCAATGACCGGAGCCTTCTTTTTTAGGAATCTGTAGTAATTACCCAAATGGATTATTTCACTTTAACTATTTCAAGATTGGACCATGGGCTGAATACTTTCCTGTTATCAATGGATGTTCTGTTGAATGCATGCATTCCAACTATCCTAACACACAGGGATTACCAGTTGCAAATAAAATTTTTAATTGAACTTATTTAAGTAATATGCTATAAATAAGTTTGAGGTGATGAATATGGAATATAATTTTTCAGAGGATCTGAAGTCTATACGAGAGATTCTGGGATTTTCTCAAAGTGAACTTGCAGAAAAAATCGGAGTAGAGCAGGTGACGATCTCAAGAACCGAGCTGAAAAAAACAGAACCATCGGCAAGGCTTTTGGAAGCAGTATATTCGTTTGCATTTGATAAAAACATAAAGATAAACAAATTAAAGGAAATGTTCTGGAGAGATGATTTAGGTGCAAATGAAAAATTGCTTTTTCATGGCGCTAAAACTGAAATTGACGGAGAGATTGATATTCATAAGGGAAGAAAAAATAATGATTTTGGGCAGGGATTTTATACAGGAGAAAGTTATGAGCAGGCAATATCATTTGTTTCAGGGTTTGGTAATTCTTCCGTATATTATATCAGATTTGATGACAGAGATCTGAAATGCAAGAGATATGAAGTAAATCAGGAATGGATGATGACGATTGCTTACTATAGGGGAACATTGGATGAGTATAAGGATCATCCGGCAGTAAAGGCACTTATAGAACAGTCACGGAACTGTGATTACATAATTGCTCCAATTGCAGATAACCGTATGTTTCAAATTATTAATTCATTTATCGCCGGAGACCTTACAGATGAACAGTGTAAACATTGTCTTGCTGCCACAAATCTTGGGATGCAGTATATTTTTCTGACTGAAAAGGCTGTATCCCAGATAAAATTAACAGAACGATGCTATATATCAAATAATGAAAGGGAATACTATAAAAATATAAGACTTGAAGAGTCAAAACTGGGTGATGACAAAGTTAAATTAGCTAAAAGGCAATATAGAGGGCAGGGAAGATATATTGATGAGATTCTGTCATAAAGGGGTGACCAATATATGAAAAGGATGAATAAGGATGGAGTGCTTTTATGTGAACTTCAGGCAACAGCATTTGAAAAGTCAATTGATAAAATGGAGTCAAGTTCAGAGATTTTTATCAGGCGATTTATGAGGAGTCGAATAGCTAAAAGGCTTGATGATGGATCAGTACTGGAAAATAATATCCAGGCAGAGGATATCCTGCAGCTGGTTAATGAAGAATATGGGTTTTCTAATTATGGTTCTGTGAAATATACCCGTAACGAAATGTATTGGATTGGATATATTTACAGGTATTTTGTAATAACCTACGAATTAACTTCCATGCAAGTCTATAAGATCGTAAAGCCAAAGGAACTGAAAGGGCTGTTTTTGCCATATCATACAATGGATCCATCTCAGGCTATTGAGCGAATATTGGAAGCAAAAGGCCTGTTTACAGATGAAAAAATGGAATTGGAACGTCAGTATGAAATATTCAAAAGAATACGAAATAAAAAAATATAAGGGGCTGTCCTGAAATTCACCAATGTTAAGATTTTCACCGTATGATAAAGTAAAGTTCTTAGCAATATCAATTTCATTTCCGTTTAATGTAGTATAAATTTCATCAGCTGGTACTTCCAGTGAATATCCTCTTCCTGTCAGAATCAGCGAAGAGGAATACCTGGTCAACATCCTTAAAGGAAAAGAAAAAATGTCAAGATCAGAAATTGAGAAAGCAGCAGAAATGGAAAAGAGTAAAACAGTACGTACTCTGAACAGCCTGATTGAATTACATAAGAACTACCGGCCGGAGTCTGCTTTTGCCTGTTGTATCTGCCACGTTCTATATGCAAAATACCGCATATAAAGGCACGATCCGATAAGCTTCTTTTTGCCTGAAGTCTTCGGCAGAGATTAAATACATTTGCGTGGGTGCAGGAGAGAGAGAAGATTTATTCAGCTGCATAAGGTTCCTGCATTTCTGATGTGGGGTGGAGCGGTAGTCTATGGCAATAAAATGACTGTTTTTGGACAGTAAAAAGGGAACTTCCGCCTGGTTGCCGCTGGACCAGTAGGAGAGGGTATAGCCATTCCGGATAAAGTGCTGTGCCAGAAAGGTTTCGATACAGGCTGTACCGGCGGTGGTTTCTTCTCCTGAGAGAAGCTGGAAGGCAGGGATTTTTAGTATGCATGAGCATAATCCGGTGTCAACAGGATACAGATGTAAGGAGGTTTCCGAAGGTTTGCTGCAGACAGCTGTCTGGCAGGGAATGGCAAGTCCGGCGCTGATCAGCCACTGCAGGGGTTCATGATAGACTTTGGCAGTAGCACCTTTTGCAATGCGGGTGTACTGGAATTTACGGCTGGTTCTGCCGAGCTGTGCAGGGATCGAGAGCCAGGCATTGCGGCAGTGGCGGGCGGTTCCTTTTGGAGCCAGAGCAGTAATATCGCTGAGAAAAAGATTAAGGAGCTTTTGCTGGGTGTCAGGTACCAGCAGGAGCTTCTTTTCTTTTTTGTATTCCATAATGGCAGCAGGCATTCCGCCGATGATCAGATAGAGACGGAACTGTGACAGGGCTTTTTCGTGGAGTTTCTTTCCCATTGGGCTGAAATCGGAGAAATGATTGCGGATTTCTCTTGTAAGGGCAAACTCAGCATTGGCCCACAGAAATTCTTCAAAATCCAGTGGATACAGAGTCAGGATATCAAAGTCGTGGACGGAGAAAGAATCAGAGTTAACCACACCTTTATAGATAGAGGCAATGTGATATTGTGGAAAGTCCAGGGCAATAGAGGTAAGAAGTGTGGAAATCTGAGGAATGCACTGGATATTGTCAAGAATTAGAAGGGAAGAGGCAGGGCGCAGTGGTTTTCCTGCACAGGTTTCCAGAAAAAGCAGTACTTCCTGTGGATCATGTGGAACAGACAGATAGTCTGCAGCAGAGCGGTCTGTTTCCAGATTGATGTAGAGTGTATGTTCGTATTGCTTATTTCCGAAGTCCATAAGCAGCCAGGTCTTGCCTGTCTGGCGAAGCCCCTGGAGGATTAAAGGTTTGCGGCCGGGATTTTTTTTCCAGTATATCAGGGAATCGGTACATTTTCTTCTCATATGGGAAATCTCCTTTTAGTCGGTGGCATAGGTATAGAGTGAACGGTAACGGTACAGGACAGTTATAAATGATCAGCAGAGGAACGAGTTGATTGTAGAGGAATGTTTATGACATCATTATACAATGAAAATGTCGGAAAAATCTATACATAAAGATAGAAAAAAGTCGATTTACACATTTTTAAATATTTGTTATCGTAATTGTATAGACAAAATGTAATCGCTCAGGTTTTTCTTCCCGGAGGAGGAATTGTTGAATGGTTACAGTGCCGGTTACTGTTTATTCTGTGCATTGCAAGACGTGTTGCGGAATGCAGGGTGAACGGTAACAACATTGCCCGGCAAAACAACAATTATTTCATTTCACAAAGGAGGACCCCTATGAAGAGAATCAATGCAATCTACGCAAGGCAGTCAGTGGACAGAGCAGATAGTATTTCTATTGAAAGTCAGATCGAGTTCTGCAAGTACGAGTTAAAGGGTGGAAGTTTCAAAGAGTACAAGGATAAGGGTTACAGCGGCAAGAATACAGTCAGGCCACAGCTTCAGCAGCTTCTGACAGATATCCGCAGAGGGGAAGTGGAGAAAGTGATCGTGTATAAGCTGGATCGGATCAGCCGTTCTATTCTGGATTTTTCCAATATGATGAATCTGTTTCAGCAGTATCAGGTGGAATTTGTCTCTTCTACAGAGAAATTTGATACTTCGACACCTATGGGACGGGCAATGTTAAATATCTGCATTGTGTTTGCGCAGCTGGAACGTGAGACTATTCAGAAGCGTGTCAGCGACGCATATTATTCCAGAAGTCAGAAAGGTTTTCGCATGGGTGGCAAGCCTCCTTATGGTTATCGGCTTGAGGAGATTCTGATGGAGGGAATCCATACAAAGAAGCTTGTGGAAGAACCCGTGGAAGCGGCAATTGTGCGGGAAATTTTTAATATGTACGAACAACCGGACACTTCTTATGGGGATATCACCAGATATTATGCGGAAAAGGGAGTGCAGTTCTACGGAAAGGAACTGATACGTTCCATGCTAGCCCAGCTTTTGAGAAATCCGGTATATGTGCGGGCTGATATGGATGTGTACCGTTTTTTCAGGAGCCATGGAACCAATATAGTAAGCAGTCCGGAGCAGTTTGACGGGATTCATGGATGTTATCTTTATCAGGGGCGGGATGCGCAGACAGATAAGCTGCAGAATCTTAAGGGACATATGCTGGTGGTGGCACCTCATGAGGGGCTTGTGTCTTCGGAGCAGTGGCTGAACTGCAGGATCAAGCTTATGAGAAATAAAACGATTCAGGCCAACCGAAAAGCTGTGAATACATGGCTGGCAGGGAAAGTGAAATGTGGCAATTGCGGATACGCACTTATGAGTATTAAAATACAGTCCGGTAAACAGTACCTGAGATGTACGAAGCGTCTGAACAACAAAGCCTGTCCGGGGTGCGGGAAGGTTTATACTGAAGATGTGGAGAATTATGTATATAAAGAGATGGTACGTAAGCTGCGCGAAGGACAGTCTCCTGCCGCTTATACGAAGTTAAAGGAAAATCCGCAGGTAAAGCAGATTTACAGGGAGATTGAGGAAATGGAAAAGGAGATTTCTCTGCTTGTGGATTCTCTGGCAGGTGCCGGAGAAACACTGACAGATTATATCAATCAGAGAGTGGAAGAAATAGACCAGATACATCAGTTAAAGCTGGAGAAATTATCGGTGCTTGCGGAGAATCATGCGACACCGGAGCAGATGGAAAAGGTAGCATCTAATATAAGTCTGTGGGGAGAGATTGATTTTGAGGAGAAGAGGTTTACAGTTGATAAGATGATCAGGTCACTTAAGGTATTTCCCGGATCAGTCCAGATACAATGGAAATTCTGATATATAACAGTCCGGCAGAGCGTAAATTTTTGTCTTTACGCTCTGCCGATGGTCTTATTAGTTTTCGGTCAGTGGTTTGTTCTTTATAAGCATTTCGCGAATTACGTTTTGCGTATATTCTCCGACATGCCTCTTATCTTCTTTGCTCAGTTCATCCGGATAGATCGGCTTACCGTATTCTACTACAACTTTTGCAGGAGATATCTTCGGGAAGTGTGCCTCGAAAATGTTGGCTGAATTGCTGATCGCAATTGGGATGATCGGGCAATTGGCCTTGGTAGCGATTTTGAAGCTTCCTTCATGGAAGGGAAGCATGTCCAGCTCATCTTTATTTCTGTTTCGGGTTCCTTCCGGGAAAATACAGATGGAAATTCCGGATTTTACTTTGTCTACTGCGGTCAGGATCGTTTTGAGTCCCTGTTTGATGTCTTTCCTGTCAAGGAAGAGACAGTGGAGATAACGCATCCATGTGGAAAGAAGAGGAATTTTCTCCATCTCTTTTTTGGCAATGTAGCCTGTACGGATCGGACAGCGGGAGTAAGTAAGAAGTATGTCGAAGTAGCTTCTGTGGTTGCCGATATAAAGTACAGGTGTGTCCTTTGGCACATTTTCTTCTCCGATCACAGTAATCTTTGCACCGGTGATCTTAAGGATAAATCGGAATACTGCCTGAATGATCCTAAGGGAGCTGATATCTTTCTTTTCAGGAGAAAATCTGCCGATGATCCATTCGACCAGCAGGATGGGGATGGACAGGATCAGGTATCCGATCACAACAATACAGACGAGGATAAATCGTATCATTCGTTAATTCCTTTCCGGGCATTATATAATGCTGATGCCCATATATAAGTATAGAAGTTATTATAAGGAATTATGAGATATCCTGCAAGAAATAAATCATAGTATAATGATTTTTTGGCATTAAATAAAGCACTCAGGACAGGATTCTTTCCTGCAGAAAAGCAGTTACTGTCGGATATATAGCATAGAGTATGGTAATAACAGGGCTGTATCCGGCATAGAATATTTAGCGAAGAATGAGCAGGGGTGCATTATGGGCAAAAGGACAGGAGGACTGCTCTGTGTGTTGCTGTTGGCTCTTTTGCCGGCGGGCTGTCAGTTTATCAGGATTGAGGAGGGCGAACGTACACCTCTGGAATATACGATCGTAAAGCAGGAGGAAATTCCGGAAGAGATTTCAGAACTGATGGAACAGAAGAAAAAGAAAGTATTTCAGATGACCTATCAGGTGGGAGATATAAGGTATCTGATGAAGGGATATGGAGAGCAGCTTACAGGAGGGTACAGTATTCAGGTAGAGGAGGTTTCCGAATCAGAGAACGCAGTATTCTGCAAGACAAGGCTGATAGGTCCGGAGAAAGCGGATGCAGGCAGTGAACCGTCTTATCCCTGTATTGTCCTGAAAATCAGAGAAACAGAGAAACCGATAGAATTTTTGGGTTTTATCATAAAGTAAACAGAGAAAGGAAGGAAGCAGGTTGGAATTAAAAAAAGAAAGTATTCAGATGCTGCGGATCAAAAACAAAGCGGCAGCGCAGGCGACTTTTGACGAGGACTATAATGTGCCCGATGTGAAACCGGATATCGGGAGACTGGTGCAGAGCAAAGCGGATGTTTCCATGGAGGAAGTGAGGCTGAGTGAAGGAAGAGCGCTTCTTAAAGGGACATTAAATGCAGATTTGCTTTATGTGGGGGAAAAAGAGGGCAGGATTTACAGCCTTTCTGCGAAGCTTCCGCTGGATGAGATGATTAATCTGGAGGGAATCGAAGGGGGAGATAAGCTGTGTCTGAAATGGGAGATTGAGGATCTCAGTGTTCATATGATCCATTCCAGAAAACTGAATATTAAAGCAATTGTAACTTTTTATGCAGTGGTAGATGAACTGGCAGTCGTTGAACTTCCGGTTTCCGCAGAGGATCAGGAAGTCTCTGTGAAAACGGAGAAAGTCCGGCTTATGAGTCTTCGTGTACATAAAAAAGATACTCTGCGCATTAAGGATGATATTACTCTTGCGTCAAACAGACCGAATGTAGAAAACCTTCTGTGGTATATGGCTGAACCGAGGAATCTGGACCTGCGGCCGGGAGAGAACAAACTCCGGGTGAAAGGAGAGCTTGCAGTTTTTCTTCTGTATACAGGGTATGAAGAGGAGAATCCACCTCAGTGGCTGGAGTATACCATGCCTTTTTCCAATGAGATGGAATGCAGTGGCTGTATGGAAGATCTGATCCCACATATTGAGGTGTCTCTTCTTCATCAGGGGATAGAGGTAAAGCCTGATCCGGATGGTGAAGAACGTATCCTGCAGGTGGATGTGGTACTGGAATTAAATATGAAAATGTACAGGGAAGAGGAGCATGAACTTCTTCTTGATGCATACAGCCCATACAAAGAATGTGTTCTTCATCGGAAAAAGGAAATGTTGGAAAGTCTTCTGGTACGGAATTTTTCCAGGTGTCGTCTGACAGACCGGATAGAAGTTAAGGAGAGTCAGGGAAAAGTTTTGCAGCTTTGCCACAGCAGTGGTAAGGTAAAAGTAGATAAGACCAGGATTACGGATAAGGGAATTGTGGCAGAAGGAATTGTGGCACTCAAGATCCTGTATATTATTGGAAATGATGAAATGCCGTTTTATTCTATGGATGCCATGCTTCCGTTTACCCATCTGATCGAGGCAGAAGAGATCGGGAAGGATTGCACATATTTACTTCAGGCTGACCTTGAACAGCTTTCCACTGCAATGGCAGATGGGGATGAGATTGAAGTCAAGGCGGCGGTGGGACTGAATGTGCTTGTGTTCAGACAGTGGGAAGAGCAGCTTATTGAATCTGTGGAAGAACAGCCGCTGGATCGTAAGAAACTGGAAAGTATGCCGGGAATTACGGTCTATATTGTAAAGGCCGGAGATACTCTGTGGGATATTGCAAAGAAATTTTATACAACTGTGGATGAGATTTCGGGTGTGAACAGTCTTACGGAAAAAGAGGTAAAGCCGGGGCAGTCGTTAATTCTTGTCAGGCAGGGATGATAATGAAAAAAATTTCCGGAAAAAATGAAAACTCCTATATTGAAAACTAAAAAAAAATGATTTAAAATATGCGCAAAGAGTTTTATTGTATACAAAGTACAAATATAATTGCGAAAGTACAGTTATATACGGATGATATTGTTGGAAACGGAGGATTTTATGCGTTTACGTGCATTGGCGAAGATAAATCTGGGACTGGATATTCTCAGAAAGAGAGAGGATGGCTATCATGAAGTCCGGATGATCATGCAGACGATACAGATGTATGATGTTCTGGAGATGAAGAGGGTGAGGAAGCCGGGGATTTCCCTGTCTGTCAATTATTCCTATATTCCGAATGATGAACGAAATCTGGTGTATAAGGCGGCGAAGCTTCTGATGGATGAATTTCAGGTTAAGGGTGGTGTGGATATCCATCTTGAGAAATTTATTCCTGTGGCAGCAGGTATGGCAGGCGGAAGCTCGGATGCGGCAGCTGCACTGGTGGGGATCAACCGGCTTTTTAAACTGGGACTGAGCCAGAAAGAGCTGATGGATCGTGCTGTGAATATCGGGGCAGATGTTCCGTACTGTGTGATGAGAGGAACTGCCCTGGCAGAGGGGATCGGGGAGAAACTGACCAGGATCACTCAGGTGCCGGACTGTTTTGTACTGATCGGTAAGCCCGGAATCAATGTTTCCACCAAAGCTGCCTATGAGAGCCTTCAGCTGGATAAGATTTCTTCTCATCCGGATATTGACGGGATGATAGGAGATATAGAACGTGGAGATCTTCTGGCAATGACACAGAAGATGGGAAATGTTTTTGAGCCGGGAATTATAGAGAAATATCCTGTAATTGGCGAAATCAAAGCACTGATGGAGAGTCATGGTGCGTTAAAGGCGATGATGAGTGGAAGTGGTCCTACAGTGTTCGGAATCTTTGATAATCGTGAGAAGATGGATGCGGCAGCAGAGGTTCTCAGAGAGAGCCGGCTGGCGAAGACGGTTTTTGCCACAGAAGTAACGAAAGCAGGAGGGAATACAAATGACAAGTGATTTTTCAGTAAATATGAATGAATATCTTCCATTAAGGGATGTGGTTTTTAATACGCTGCGTCAGGCAATCCTGAAGGGCGAACTGAAACCTGGTGAGAGACTGATGGAGATTGCGCTGGCAGAGAGACTTGGCGTGAGCAGAACTCCTATCAGAGAGGCAATGCGTAAGCTGGAGCAGGAAGGTCTGGTAGTGATGATCCCGAGACGTGGTGCCCAGGTTGCCAATATCACAGAGAAGGATCTGAATGATGTTCTGGAGGTCCGTATTGCTCTTGAGAATGTAGCTATTGAGAAAGCATGTGCCCGTATGACTGAAGAAGAAATGAGGAGACTCTGGCTTGCTGCCAAGGAGTTTGAACATACGATCGCAGAGGGAAATCTTGTTAAGCTTGCGGAGGCTGACGTTGCATTCCATGAGGTTATTTATCAGGCTTCTGATAATAAGAGGCTGATCCAGGTACTCAATAATATGCGTGAGCAGATTTATCGTTATCGTGTAGAATATCTGAAAGAAGGTGAAACACGAGATGTTCTGGTGAAGGAACATGAGGAACTGACAAAGGCGATCAGAGAGCGTGACGTGGAACGCGCGAAACAGCTTTCTTTCCAGCATATCGAGAATCAGAGAATGGCTATCATGCGTTCTATTGAGGCTGAGAATGCAGAACGTGAACGTGCAGAGAAAGAGAAATCCAGGGGACACAGATAAGAATGGTATAATATCTGAATATCGGGAAATTCTAAGAGAGGCGGGATGCCTCTCTTTTTTTGCGCATCCATGTGTGTATAAGTGAGTTTATGAATATTGCCGATTGGCAACAGATCTGTCTGGTACATCGAAAACGATGTACCGGTATGAAACGAGGTGGGAAATTATTGAAGAAACTGGAAGAATCCCGGAAAGTATCTGCAAATCTGAGGGAGAATGAGAAATATCTGCGAAGCAGACTGGAAAATTGCAGTGATATTCTGATCCGTCCCATGCGGCTGGGAGATAAACATAAGGTGGACTGCCTTATGGTCTATATAGAAGTTGCGGTTTCCAACATGATGCTGGATGATTCTGCTCTTGGAAAGATGATCAATCATTTCTGGGAGATTTCGCCGGAGGATATTCAGGAATTTGTCAGGCATAACAGTCTTGGGATCGCAGATGTAAAGAAACTGGAGAATCTTGACGAGTCCATAGATGCCATGCTTGCAGGGAATGCAGTGTTTTTCATAGATGGATATGACAAGGCGATGAAAATCTCCAGCAAAGGTTATCCATCCACAGGTGTGATGGAGGCAGAATCGGAAAAGGTGCTGCGGGGTTCCAGGGAAGGATTTTCGGACAGTGTGAAAAGTAACAGTGCACTGGTAAGAAAAAGGCTTCGTGATACCAGACTCAAGGTGGAGGAATATAAAATCGGTGTGCGTTCTCATACCTTAACGCAGGTGTTATACATGGACGATCTGGTACATGAGGGACTTCTGGAAGAAGTGAAGGAACGGCTGGAAGAATTTCAGATTGACGGAATCCTTGACAGCGGTATGCTTGAACAGCTGACAGAAGATGTGTGGTATTCTCCTTTTCCTCAGTATCAGACAACGGAACGTCCGGATCGTGCTGTGCAGGAAATCCTGAAAGGTAAGGTTGTGATTCTGTGTGATAATTCTCCGGAAGCATTGATCCTTCCGGGAAATTTTAGCAGTTTCATGGAGAGCAGCGAGGACTGGTATCACAGGTTCGAGATGGCTTCCTTTCTCAGAATACTGCGATATCTGGCTGTGATCATGGCGACTGTTCTGCCGGGACTTTACCTGGCAGTGATACGTTTCCATACACAGATTCTGCCATCTGCACTGATACTGTCTTTTGCGGAGGCGAGGGAAGGAGTGCCCTTTTCCAGTGTGGTGGAACTGATTTTTCTGGAACTGGCTTTTGAACTGATTCGGGAGGCTGGGGTGAGAGTTCCGGGATCTCTGGGAAATGCTATTGGCATTGTTGGCGGACTGGTGATCGGACAGGCAGCGGTAGAGGCAAATCTTGTGAGTCCGATCGTGGTGATGATCGTGGCGTTGACTGCGCTTGGATCTATGACTGTTCCAAATGAAGAGTTTGCAGCAGCATTTCGGCTGGTGAAGTATGGGTTTCTGATCCTGGGAGGTTATCTGGGAATTTACGGAATCGTGCTGGGAGTATATCTGGTTATAGGGCACCTGGCAGGCCTGATAAGTTTTGGTATTCCTTATCTGGTTCCTTTTATAAAGAAAGAACAGAAGGGCAGCAAAGGAGAAGGGGTTCTGAGAGTTCCACTGCGCAAGAGGGTATTACGACCGCTTTATGCAAGAGAAGAGCAGAAGATCCGTTTGAAGAGAAAGGAGTCCGGTTCATGAGATTTGCAGAGAATAACAGAATTTCCCACAGGCAGCTGTACAGGCAGATGATACTGGCATTACTGGCACCATTTATGCTCTGCGTTTTCGGAAAGGGTGGAATGAACGGAATCAGTGCAGTGGCGGGAATGATTTTTGCGCTGATATTGCTTGGGTTTTATGTAATCTGGCTGATACGGCTGACACCTTCATTTGAAGATCCGGTAAAGTCTGCAGGTGCTTTTGCGGGAAGGCTGATCGGGATTTTTTTTCTGATCTATGTGTTGATGGCGGGAGGATATCTGCTGGCACTTCTCAGGAGGCTGGTTCCTGCAAAGCTGATCACAGGAGTATCCGGCCGATGGATCGCATTCTGGGCGGTTCTGGTATGTTCTGTCGGAACCTGCAAAGGTGTACAGAGAAGAGGAAGAATGGCGGAAGTATCAGGTGGCCTGCTTCTTGGCGGGATTATGATAATGATGATACTTTGTGTGCCACAGGCAAAAACGGAATATCTCATGGGAGAAATCCGGTGGGAGGAGCTTACAGTGAGAAATGTCAGTCAGTCTTTTTATGGAACTCTGTGTGCTTTTTCGCCGGTTGCATTGCTGCCATTTCTGTTGGGAAATGTGGAGAAATACGGAAGTGCGGGAAAGACGGTGGCAGGAGGGATCCTGACACTTGGCGGTATTCTTATTGGAATGGAGCTTTTGCTTCCGGCAGTTCTGGGATATGACAGGGTAGCGGCGGAAAGTTATCCGGTCCTGCCTCTGCTGGCAGGCGCAGATCTTCCGGGAAATGTACTGGCCAGATTTGACATCCTGTGGATGGGATTTCTGCTTTACAGCCTGCTTTTTGCAATAGGGAGTCTGCTGTATTATGGAAATCATATTATCGGGAAATCTCATCCTGGTACGGGGAGGTTCTGGCTTCCGGCACTGGTTTTCCTGATTTCGCTTCTGGAAGAAGAGGGAAAAGGAATAATGGATTATTTTGGATGGTGTCTGGCGCATATTTTCGTCCCGGGAATTCTCATCTGTCAGTTTTATATGTTTATCAGAGGAAAGGGACACCGCAGGAAGCAGAGAAAAAGGGCAGTTGGTGTGGTGACCGGGATTTTGTCAGTCAGTCTTTTTATGAGCGGATGTGGTGCGGCTGTGGAACCGGAGAAGAGAATGTATCCTATGGCACTTGGCGTGGATGCCTCAGAAGAAGGAATCTGTCTTACCTATGGGATGCCGGATCTTTCTGAGAGTACGGGGCAGGGAAAAGAGGAAGAAGATGGCGGTTCCCGGGTTCTGCAGATCAGTGGTGCTGATTTCACCCGGATTGAAAAAATGTATGATCAGTCACAGGAAAAACTTCTTGATATGGGGCATCTGCAGGTTCTGGTCATGGGGAGAACACTGGTGGAGGACGGAAGATGGAGAATGGTGCTGGATTATCTGAAACAGGAGATTTTTGTGGGGGAAGATCTTTATGTGTTTGAAGCGGAGGACGCAGGGGAGATCCTGAACTGGCATGGGGAGGATAATTCATCAGCAGGAGAATATATTACAGGACTGATCCGAAACAGAATGTCAGGAGGAAATATTACGGCTGTGACACTCAGAGAGCTTTTCTATGAAAAATATAAAGAAGATAAAATCCTGCGGCTTCCGATTGTGAAGATCAGAAATGGAAGTCTGGAAGTGGAAGTATAAATCAGGAAAATATTGGCATAATTCAAATATTAAAGTGCTGCCTGAAAATTCCATATAAAATAAGAAAATATATAGGAAAATAACAAAGGCAGATATGGTAACTGATAAGATATAACAGGAGAGAGGGACAATGATGAATAAAAAGAGTAAGAACAAAAAATTAAGAAGAAAACTGTCGTTTGTTCTGTTCGTGGCAGCTGTTGGTGTTCTTATGATGAGAGCAATGCCGGGAATGTCCGGTAAGATAGCAAAAATCGCTGAAAGACGACAGGAACAGACTGCAGTTACTGCATGGTGGGGGACATTGTACCCGAAATTCTGCTTCTCGCAGTTCCCTGAGGAAAATAAAGGACAGAAAGATGACATAAAGATATCCTTCTGGCTTGCACAGGCTCTTGATTGGTGATAGAATAGTGAGACAATCAATAGAGATGGAGAATAGAAATCAATGAAAATAGACAGAGAAGCACCGATAGGAGTATTTGATTCCGGTGTGGGAGGGCTGACTGTTGCGCGTGAGATCATGCGTAATCTTCCTTCAGAAAAAATCGTATATTTTGGTGATACGGCGAGAGTGCCTTACGGAAGTAAATCGAAGGAAACTATCATCCGGTATTCCCGGCAGATCATTCGTTTTCTTCAGCAGCAGCAGGTAAAGGCGATTGTGGTTGCATGTAATACAGCCAGCGCTTTTGCCCTGGATGCAGTGAGGGATGAGTTTGACATTCCCATCATTGGCGTGATAGAGCCGGGGGCTAAAGTGGCGGCTGCCCAGACCCGAAATAAGAGGGTAGGAATCATTGGTACTGTGGGAACTGTAGGAAGTGGGATACATGCAGAGTATCTGAAGCATCTGGATCCGGAGATTACTGTTTTCGGCAAAGCATGTCCGCTGTTTGTGCCACTGGTAGAAGAAGGGTGGCTTCATGATCCGGTGACTGATGAGGTCGCTGCCAGATATCTGAAGGAACTTCAGGATAAGCAGGTGGATACACTGATATTGGGATGTACTCATTATCCATTGCTTCGTTCCACCATCAGAAAGATCATGGGAGACGGAGTATGTCTGGTGAATCCGGCTTATGAAACCGCACTGGAGCTGGGAAGGCTTCTGGAGGAAAAAGGACTTGCCGGTGAAGGTACAGAGAAGAATGAATTTCCGTATCGCTTCTATGTGAGTGATCTGGCAGATGAGTTTAAGGCATTTGCCAATTCGATTCTTCCATATGATGTGGAGATGACGAAAAAAATAGATATTGAGAAGTATTAAAAACAGCAGATTGCTGAATGGTTATAATATAGATACATAAAAACAGGTTTTGAACAGTATAAAAACAGGAGTATGAGAAGAATGGATAAAGAAGTGCTGATTCATGTAAGGGGACTTCAGACAATGGATGCAGACGGTGAACAGGAACCTCTGGAGATTGTTGTACCGGGACAGTATTATTTCCGGAACGGAAGTCATTATCTGCGCTATGAGGAAGTCATGGAGGATTTTGCAGAACCTACCGTCAATTACATAAAAATTTCCCGGAAGGGAATGGAGGTCCGCAAGAAAGGTGTGGTCAATGTTCATATGGTTTTTGAACAGGGTAAGAAGAATATGACTTACTATACCACTCCCTATGGAACTATTGAAATGGGGATTGCGGCGACGAATCTGAATCTGCAGGAGAGTGATGGCGGTCTTGATATGAAAGTGGATTATGCGCTTGATATGAACCAGGAGCATGTGGCAGACTGTTATCTTGCGATTAAGGCACAGCCAAAGGACTGTAAGAATTTTACAATTTGATCAGATCTGGTAAGTTCTCTGCTTCGCTGCAGATATCTGTCTGATCAAAACAGAAAAAGGTCAGTGATCTGTGTGTATGGATGACACGATTCACTGACCTTTAGTTTATATGTCTGACTGTATTTATCTGGCAGTTTTGTCTTTCTTGAATTTTGCAAAGAAACCTTTCTTTTTGGGAGCCGGTGTCTGAAGGGAACCGCGGATTCCTTTTACGCCTACAATATAAAGACCGCTTACTTCGGCTTTGATTTCTTTCTTAAGCGGGATCAGGTCGAAAACCTTCTCATCTGCGATCATGATCGCAATCTTTGGTCCGATTTTAGCTTTAACGATTGGAAGCTTGGAACGGCGCATAAGTTTAGGTGTCTGTTCAATTACCATCTGAGGAAGTCCGGATTCTTTCAGTGGCATCCTCTTTTTATCGATAACCAGCATGGAAACGGTTTGTTTAGTTGCTTCAATCTGAGCCTGCTGTTCTTCCTGTTTCTTCTGGGCTTTTTTTCCGAAGAAATATAAACCGATCAGTGCAGCGATCAGGATAACAAGAATGACCAGAAGGACTATTGTTACTGTACTCATTTGCATCCTCCCTAATGTATGTGTTTTCACAGGGACTGTTGGTACGGACAGTCCATTGCATAAAAATTATTTTATCATTAAATAAGGTAAAACGCAATTGCAAAAAAAGAATTAATGGATGGAAAGCGGTAGAAATTTACATTATGAAAGGTTATAATTGTAGCAAAACTGTAATGCGACAATATTTGCCGGAGCGAACAGTAGTGGGAAATATGCGGAACAGTTAAAGACATTTTTACAGGATGGAATCATAATGTGTGGTTATAATATATGTAACGGGAATTGTGGAGTTATTTTGTGACAGAAAAATTTGTGAGTAAAAAACGGATATGATAAAAAGGAGAAAAGCATGAGCGAATTAAAGCCCGACTCTGAGAAGAAAGAGGAGAGACTTTCAGATAAAGAAAAAGTAAATACAGAAAAGACAAATGCAGAAGAACTAAATGCAGAAGAACTAAATGCAGAAGAACTAAATGCAGAAGAACTAAATGCAGAAGAACCAAATGCAGAAGAACTAAATGCAGAAGAACCAAATGCAGAAGAACTAAATGAAGAAAAACCAAATACAGAAGAGATAAACGAAGAACCTCCGGCAGCAAGCGAGGACGAAGATTTCTTTTTTGATGATAATAAAGCTTATGAAGCCCGTAGGGCAGCCAGACTGGAACGCCGCAATAAACTTCGCCGCAGAAAAAAAAGACTGCGTATCGCAGGCTGCATAGTGGTGGCGGCAGCCGCTGCAATTGGGATTGGAATAGGATTTTACGGGGAAGAACTGCAGAATTTTGTCAGTGAGCAGCAGGTTAAGATTGCGCAGATGGTGAAATCTGCAGACAGGAAAACAGAAGAAGAAAAAACAGCTCAGCAGACAAATGCAGAGGCAGAAGCTGAGAATGCGGTGACACCTGAAGTTCAGGATACGGATGGACTGAGTGAAGAGGACAAAACTCTTTACAGGCAGGCAAAGTATGCTGCAAAACAGTATGATTATGATAAAGCCATAAGTATGCTGCAAAACAGTGAGACTTATCAGACAAGTGAGAAGTTTCAGCATGCGGTTAAGGTTTATCAGAAAAAGAAGGAATCCTGCGTTTCCTGGCCGTTAGACCAGGTGACACATGTCTTTTATCATACTCTGATCAAAGATACCGGTAAGGCTTTTGACGGGGATTACAAGTCAGGAGATTACGATCAGGTTATGACAACGATTGATGAATTTAACCAGATTACTCAGAGCATGTATGATAAGGGATATGTCATGGTCAGCATTTATGATATGGCGACAGCGGATGAGAATGGGAATATGAATGCAGGGGAGATTCTCCTTCCTCCGGGTAAAGTACCGTTTGTACTTTCGCAGGATGATGTGTGTTATTATCATTATATGGACGGGGACGGATTTGCAACCAAACTTATCGTAGATGAGGAAGGAAAAATCCGCAATGAATATGTGGAAGATGATGGCAGTATTTCCGTAGGCGATTATGATATGGTTCCTCTGATCGATCGTTTTGTAGAGGAACATCCTGATTTTTCTTACAGAGGTGCTAAAGGAATTGTTGCCCTTACCGGTTACAATGGAATTCTTGGTTATCGCACAGACAGCAGTTATGAAACCCGTCCGGATGATCTGGATGCAGATAAAGTAAAATGGCTGGATGAGCATCCGGATTTTAATCTGAATACAGAGAGAGAAAATGCAGCCAGAGTAGCGCAGGCTATGAAAGATGAAGGCTGGCTGTTTGCAAGCCACACATGGGGACATCAGAATGTAAGTCAGATCAGTCTGGAGAGATTACAGGCAGATACACAGAAGTTTAAAGAGAATGTTGATCCTCTGATAGGCGGAACAGATATTATTATTTTTGCATTTGGAGCAGATCTTACCAGTGTTGAAGATTATTCGGGGGAGAAGTTCGAATATCTTAAGAGCCAGGGCTATAATTATTACTGTAATGTGGATTCAAGCCAGTATTTTGTGCAGATCCGCAGTAATTATTTCCGACAGGGAAGAAGAAATCTGGACGGATACAGAATGTATTATAATCCGGAACTTCTCTCAGATCTGTTTGATGCACAGTCTGTGTTTGATCCTTCCAGACCGGTGCCGGTTCCAACTATGGGGTGAGTATGATCTCTGTGCATAACTGAAAGGGGACAATATATGAGAAAAAGGATAGCATGTGTAACAGCAGCTATTTTGAGTATTTCGTTAGGAGTAAGCGGATGTGGGCTCATTCCGTTTGAACAGGATATTCCATTTCTGAGTTCCAGAGCTGAAAATGCGGAAACTGAGAAAAAAACAGAACAGCAGACAATTGATGAACAGGATGCTGATACAGAGAAAAGTACAGAGGATACACAGCAGGATGATGGTCTGAATGAGGGAGAACAGACTGACAACGAAGATACAGAAGAGGCAGATGAGAAACAGGAAAATCCTATGGAGCAGGCAGCGCTTATGGCTGTACAGTATGATTATGATGGCGCCATAGATCTGCTTAAGAGTCAGCCGGATTACGAAAGTAATACGGATATGCAGAGTGCAGTTTCGGATTACGAAAATACGAAAGCCACCTGTACAGAATATCCGCTGGAGCAGATCACGCACGTGTTCTTCCATACACTGATCAAAGACACTGCCAGAGCATTTGACGGGGATTCAGACAGTAATGGATATAACCAGTATATGACAACAATTGATGAGTTTAACAAAATCATACAGAGTATGTATGATAAGGGATATGTCATGGTCAGTCCGCACGACATGGCGGTTATCAATGAGGACGGAACTATGTCCAGAGGCAGTATTATGCTGCCGCCGGGAAAAATTCCATTTGTGCTTTCTCAGGATGATGTAAGTTATTATCACTATATGGACGGAGATGGTTTCGCATCGAAACTTGTAGTGGATTCCAATGGTGAGGTTAAGAACGAATATATTGAGGATGACGGAAGTGTTTCCACAGGGGATTATGATATGGTTCCACTGATCGATACTTTTGTAAAAGAACATCCGGATTTTTCCTATCATGGAAGAAAGGGAATCCTTGCAATGACAGGTTATGACGGTGTTCTGGGATATCGTACGGATATTGCATATAAGACCGGAAAAAAACTGCAGGATGATCAGAAAAAATTCCTGGAAGATCATCCGGATTTTAACTATAAGCAGGAAGTGAAAAATGCAAAAAAGGTAGCTAAGGCTATGAAGGCAGAAGGCTGGGAATTTGCAAGCCATACATGGGGACATAAGGATGTGGCTGCCACTTCTCTGGATGATCTGAAAAGAGATGATAAAAAATGGAAGAAATATGTGGCTCCCATACTTGGAGAAACAGATATGATCATTTTTGCATTTGGTGCGGATATCGGAAGCTGGGAAGGATATTCGGCAGACAATGAGAAATATGAGTTTTATAAGAGTCAGGGATACCGCTATTTCTGTAATGTAGATTCCAGTCAGTATTTTGTACAGATTACAGATGATTATTTTCGACAGGGAAGAAGAAATCTGGATGGATACAGAATGTATTATAATCCGGAAATGCTCAGTGATCTTTTTGATGTATCGGAAGTATGGGATTCTTCAAGACCAACTCCGGTACCTGGAATGTAGAAGGGAGTATTGATTATTATGAAGAAAAAAATATATCTTGCCATGCTTGCAGTTTGTTTTGCACTGACAGCATCTGCGTGTGGTGATGGCGGTGCTGTTATCACAGACGGTACAAAGACAGAAGGAGCTGCTGACGGGAAGAAAGCAGAGACAGGAACTACGCGTCTTGTTTCTGTTGAGAATGTAGAGAAATATATTACGATCGGAGAATATAAAGGACTGACTCTGGACAATACGGTGGATGCGATCACTGACGATGATGTACAGGCGCAGATCGATGAGAATCTGAAAGATAAGGCAGAACCTGTATCTGATGCGGCGAAAGAAGGGGATCTGGTGACTGTAAATTATACAGGCACTAAAGACGGACAGACTTTTGACGGTGGTACTGCCAATAACTATGACTTTGTGATCGGCGACGGACAGATGTTTGAGGAATTTGAAAATGATGTGATCGGGATGAAAAAGGGTGACACAAAGGAGATTAAAATTGATTTTCCGTCAGACTATGCAGACGAAACTCTGGCAGGTAAGGAAGTTATATATAAGGTTACGGTGCAGAACGTGCGGCGTGAAGGAGAACTTACAGATGAATGGGTTGCAAAGAACACTGATTATACAACAGTAGATGATTATCGTGAGAGTATTCGCAGTGAACTTGAGAAAAACGCAAAGGAATCTGCGCAGGAGGTTCTTAAGAATACTGCATGGAGTACAGTGCTTGAGAACTCTGAAGTAAAAGAATACCCACAGGAAGATGTGGATAAGGCTGTTTCTGAATTTAAGAAGAGTATGGAAGTTTATGCAAAACAGGCCGACATGACTCTGGAAGAGTTTACAGACAGTCAGGGTATTTCGCAGGATGATTTTGATGAACAATGTCAGCAGTATGCAGAGGGTAAGGTTAAGCAGAACCTGATCGTGCAGGGGATTATGGATGCAGAGGGACTGTCACTTGACGACAAAGAGAGCCTTCAGCTGCAGGATAAACTGGTAGAACAGATGGGTGTTTCCAGTATTGCAGAGCTGGTTGGAACTTACGGACAGGATTATGTAGATGAATCAGTCGGACTTCTCAGAGTGGAGGATTTTATTATAAAAAATGCGAGTGTGAGTGAGAAAGTTGCAAACGGTGATGTGCTGGCAGATGATGCAGATGCTGCGGCAGAAAATGCGGAACAGGACAGTGATCAGAATGTATCAGATGAAGATACTGATGATTCCGGACAGGACAATTCAGATGTAGATGAGAATCTGGAAGAGGAATTAGGTACGGAAGAGGTTGAGCAGAGTGAATAATTGGCATTGTATTTACCTGATAAATGAGTTATGATTATTGATAAAAGTGGATTACTCCGTACTGTAATGTACGTTGTTAAGGACTAATTAACAAAAAGAAGCGGGGAAAGGAAACCATGGATAAGAGGGTGTTGCGCGAAAGAATGCGCAGAAAAAAACGCCAGATGATGATCAGGCATTATACAAAGATCGGACTTTGTGTTATTGGCATGATCCTGGCGGTGGTGTTTGTGGTGAGAGGAATTATTATTCCGATCGCACATCATGTAGCCGGAGGCGGAAGCAGTGATCAGACTGTGCAGGCTCAGGCAGATACAGAGGAAGTTCAGGCAAATTCCGATGCTGCTGTGAGACAGCCATTGAAGGGTAAATCAGATACAGATAAGATTGCCGCGATGACAGCCGGATGGCATGAGGATGCTAACGGAAAGTGGTATCAGAATACAGATGGTACATATTTTTCAAATGGATTTCAGGATATAGATGGTGTTACCTATTCTTTTGACGAAAACGGATATATACAGACAGGATGGGTAGAAAAGGGAGTGAAGGATTATTACTTTAATGAAGACGGATCTTATGATCCGAGTAAGGTACGTCCGATGCTGGCACTGACTTTTGATGATGGTCCGGGAGAGTATACAGATGAACTGCTGGATTGTCTGGAACAGAATAATGCTCATGCAACATTCTTTATGCTTGGTCAGAATGTCAGTTCATATCCGGATGCGCCAAAACGTATGCTGGAACTTGGCTGTGAGATTGGAAGTCATTCATGGGATCATACACAGTTGACGACAATTGATCTTGACGCAGTTGCAAAGCAGTTCTCTGATACAGATGACGCATTGATTCAGGCATGTGGCCAGGCTGCGAGTGTGGCGCGTGCGCCTTACGGGGACGGAAATTCAGATATTTATAATACTGTAAATAAGCCGTTTTTTATGTGGTCACTGGACACAGAAGACTGGAAACTTTTGGATGCAGATGCGGATTACAGTGCAGTAATGAATGGAGATCTGACAGATGGAACTATCATCCTGATGCATGATATTCATGAGCCATCTGTAAAGGCTGCTTTGAGATTGATACCGGATCTTATTGCACAGGGATATAAACTTGTAACGGTAAGTGAGATGGCAGAAGCCAAGAATGTGACCTTACAGAATGCATGTTATGTGGATTTCTGGCCGAGTACACTCAGTAATGGAGATGTGCCGGGATATCAGGGCGGTTCTGATGCAGCAGCTTCCACAGACGGAACAGATGGTACATCTGATGCAAGCACAGATTCTTCTGACGGAAGCACAGATTCCTCAGACGGAAGTGAGGATTATTCGGATGGAAGTTCAGACGATGGAAGCTATGATGATGGAAGTTCGGATGACGGAAGTTATGATGATGGAAGTTCAGATGATTCGGAAGATTACAGTGATGATTCTGTAGATTACGGAGATGGAACGGAATAAAAAACATATGCAATCCTGCAGTGTGGATCATACAGAGTAATTACGAACATACGAAAGAGCAAAGAAGAGAGCAATGGTACTTCTTTGCTCTTTATGTTTTTTACAAAAAACACATAAAATATATAAAAAAATTGTTAAATATACACATATTTTTAATTGACGTATGGAATGTCCGTTGGTATAATAAGGCTTATAGAATGACTAAAAGTCAGTTCGTATTCCTGATTGAACTTGCTGTAAGATAGTTACTGTTCATACGCCAAAATTCCATTGCCGCAGGCAATCTGGAATGAACTTTGGCTACGTTACTGAGAATGGAGTGAGCAGTAACGTAAGATATCCTGTTACAGTATTATTTTATGGAATCAGTATCTGCAAAAAAGATAGAAACCGAAGTTAAGGGAGGACTCCAGATGGGTGTGAGTATGAAATTTACAGATTTGGATCAATATTTATTTGGACAGGGAACCAATTATGAAGTATATAAGAAACTGGGTGCCCATCCGACTACATACAGACGAAAAAAAGGTGTATATTTTGCGGTCTGGGCACCGAATGCACAGTCTGTTTCTGTAATCGGTGAATTTAATGACTGGGAGGAAGAAGCAAACCCGATGGAGAAGGTTGGGCCGATCGGTGTTTATGAAGTGTTTGTTCCGGGGGCAAAGATCGGACAGCTGTATAAATTCTTTATCGTGGGTGCGCATGGAGAGAAGCTATATAAAGCAGATCCTTATGCAAATGAAGCTGAACTCCGTCCGGGTACAGCCTCCAGGATCACAGATATCACAGACTATAAATGGAAGGATGCCACATGGATCAAGAACAGAGAGAAGTTTGATGAGCAGGTAGAGCCTATGGCAATCTATGAGGTTCATCCGGGTTCATGGAAGAAGCATCCGCAGTCAGAGGAAAATGAAAAAGGATTTTATAACTATAGAGAATTCGCACATGCTCTGGCAGCTTATGTGAAGGAAATGGGATATACCCATGTAGAGCTTATGGGAATCGCAGAGCATCCTTTTGACGGTTCCTGGGGATATCAGGTGACCGGATATTATGCACCGACTTCCAGATATGGAACGCCGCAGGATTTCAAGTATATGGTGGATTATTTACATCAGAATAAGATTGGAGTTATCCTTGACTGGGTACCTGCACATTTTCCGAAAGATGCCCATGGTCTTGCGAACTTTGACGGAACCGCAGTATATGAGCACGCAGATCCGAGACAGGGAGAACATCCGGACTGGGGTACCAAAATTTATAATTACGGACGCCCGGAGGTTAAGAACTTCCTGATCGCAAATGCCCTTTACTGGGTGGAGGAGTGCCACGTAGACGGACTTCGTGTGGATGCTGTTGCTTCCATGCTTTATCTTGATTATGGTAAGAAGGATGGAGAATGGATCGCAAATAAATATGGCGGAAATCAGAATCTGGAGGCTATTGAATTCTTTAAGCATCTGAATACAGTAGTTCTTGGAAGGAATCATGGAACTGTGATGATCGCTGAGGAATCTACTGCATGGCCGATGGTTACAGGGGATGCAGAGAAGGACGGACTTGGTTTTAGTCTGAAGTGGAATATGGGATGGATGAATGACTTCCTGGAATATATGAAGCTGGATCCGTATTTCCGTAAATTTAATCATAATAAGATGACTTTCTCCATGTCATATGCATATAGTGAGAGATATGTATTAGTTCTTTCTCATGATGAGGTGGTTCATCTGAAATGCTCCATGCTTGAGAAGATGCCGGGAGAGTTACCGGACAAATTCAAGAATTTAAAGGCTGCCTATTCATTTATGAACTGCCATCCGGGTAAGAAGCTTCTGTTCATGGGACAGGAATTCGGACAGCTTCGTGAATGGAGTGAGGAGAGAGAACTTGACTGGTTCCTTCTGAATGAAGAGCCACACAAGGAACTTCAGAATTATGTGCATGATCTCCTGACTATTTATAAGAAATATCCGGCACTTTATGCCGGTGATAATAATCCGGAAGGATTTGAGTGGATCAATGCGGATGACAGGGACAGAAGTATTTTCAGCTTTGTGAGAAAGTCTCCTACAAAGAGAAACAATATTCTTTACGTAGTTAACTTTACACCTGTTGACCGTCCGGATTACAGGGTTGGTGTTCCGAAGAAAAAACAGTACAAGCTGATCATGGACGAGAATGGACTTCTGGAGCAGCCAAAGACATTTAAGGCAGTGAAACAGGAATGTGATAACAGAGAGTTTTCCTTCGCATATCCATTGCCGGCTTATGGGGTTGCGATTTTTACATATTAATTTTTCGAGATGATTTCAGGATATATGTAAATATCTGAGAGAATTATTGTCAGGGGTATGTTATTTATTTGACAATATTGCAGAGTAAGCATGATAATATATGAAAAATTCGTGAAATATAAATAATTGCTTTTGAAATTTATCTGCGTTATAATTATCGCGAACACAAGGAATAGAGAGAATAATGGTTTCCATGTTGAAAGGAGAATGAACATGAAAGTATCTAACATTAAAGACATCGATAAATTTTTTGCTGTAGTTGACAGCTGCGAAGGCAGAGTAGAATTAGTAACAGGCGAAGGTGACAGACTGAACCTTAAATCTAAATTATCCCAGTATGTATCTCTGGCAAACATTTTCTCAGGCGGAGAGATTCCGGAACTTGAGATCGTTGCTTATGAGAAAGACGATATTGATAAATTAATGAGCTTTATGATCAACGGTTGATCATTAGTGTATACAGGCGGGGGCATGATGGTGGATCATGCCCCTTTCTTTGATGTGAACAGGCAGATTGTTCTGAAAGTATTGAACAGCTGCAGGATATTTGTAAACCAGGGGCACAGGCGTTACTGTTCACTGGTAACATCCCGCGAGGTGTTTTTTGTGAGCGAAGGTCACAGAAAACCCGAGACATACTGCGCGAATTTATGCGATTAGCATAAATTCTGTGCATCGCGAAGCGTGTTGCTGAGAACGGAGTGAACAGTAACGCACAGGCGTTTCCTGGTCAAAATGCGTTGATGGCAGACTTGAATACATTGGACATCTTATGTATAATGAGTACGTTACAGGCAAATATATAAACAGACAGATAATGATGGCAGTTCCAAAAGTTATTCTGTTTGTTCATAAAAATGGCAGAATATAAAAAATGACGGCTATATGGCAGTTATTCAGAAATATAAATTTTAACGAAGAGGAGAAATAAGACAATGGCAACTAAGATTGATATTATTTCCGGTTTCCTTGGAGCCGGTAAAACTACATTGATTAAGAAACTTCTGAAAGAGGCTTATGCAGATGAGCAGGTTGTACTGATCGAGAATGAATTTGGTGAGATTGGCATTGACGGTGGTTTCCTGAAGGAAGCGGGAATCCAGATCCGGGAAATGAATTCCGGATGTATCTGCTGTTCATTAGTGGGAGATTTCGGCACTTCTCTGAAAGAGGTTGTGGACAAATATCATCCGGACAGAATCCTGATCGAGCCATCAGGTGTTGGTAAACTTTCAGATGTTATCAAGGCAGTACAGGGTGTTCAGGGAGATGTGGATATCGTTCTGAACAGCTATACAACTGTAGTTGATGCAAAGAAGTGCAAAATGTATATGAGAAACTTTGGTGAGTTCTTTGATAATCAGGTTGAATATGCAGGTGCGATTATCATGAGCCGTACAGATATCATTGATGAGAAGAAAGCACAGCAGGCGATGGAACTTCTTCGTGGAATTAATGCGAAAGCTGCTATTATCACCACTCCGATTGAGAAACTGGACGGAAAGAAAATCCTTGAGGTTATGGAGAAACCGGTATCTCTTGAGGAAGAACTGATGTCTGAGGAAGAGGTATGCCCGGAGTGCGGACATGTACATGAACATGGAGAGCATCATCATCACGATCACGACCATGAATGTGGCTGTGGACATGATCACGAAGAACATCATCACCATGACCACGACCATGAATGTGGCTGTGGACATGATCATGAGGAACATGAGCATCATCACCATGACCACGACCATGAATGCGGTTGCGGACATGATCATCACCATCATCACGCAGATGAGGTATTTACAAGCTGGGGACGTGAGACGATTAAGAAATACACAAGAGAAGGTCTTGAGAAGATGCTTGAGGCTCTTTCCGCTTCTGAAGATTACGGTATTATTCTTCGTGCAAAGGGAATGCTTCCTGCAGAAGACGGAACATGGATTTATTTTGACATGGTTCCGGAGGAAACAGAGATCCGTGAAGGTGCACCGGAATACACAGGCCGTCTCTGCGTGATCGGCTCCAAACTGAAAGAAGATAAGCTTGCAGAATTATTTGGGCTTGCATAATGCTCATGAGGAAACAGCGATTTATGGCAATCCTCTAAAATACTGCATCTGGATTCAGCTCATCGGAGCATGAAATCCTGTGTCATAGATGCGAGACTGAATGATTTCGGCAGATAATAACAGAATCAGAATAAAGATAAAGGAATAAATTATATGATGGATGATATCAGAGTTCCCATTTATTTGGTTACGGGATTCCTGGAAAGCGGAAAGACTACTTTCCTGGATTTTACACTGCAGCAGGAGTACTTTGCCATTGACGGCAAAACTCTGTTGATCCTTTGCGAAGAAGGCGAAGAAGAATATGATATGGATAAACTGAAACTTACAAACACAGTTGTGGAAGTGATCGAGGATGAAGAAGATCTGACACCACAGCGTCTGGCTGCCATGGATATCATCCATCAGCCGGAGCGTGTTGTGATCGAGTACAACGGAATGTGGCTTGTAAGTAAGTTTGAGCAGATGGAGCTTCCGGAAGGCTGGGGCATTGAGCAGGAGATTACCTGTGTGGATGCAACTACTTATCAGGTTTATATGGCAAACATGAAATCTCTGTTCATGGATATGATCAGAAATACAGATATGGTTGTATTTAACCGCTGTAAAGAGGGAGATCCGCTTCCTGCATACAGACGAGGGATCAAGGTCGCAAATCAGAGTGCAGAGGTTATCTTTGAAAATGAAGAGGGCGAGATGGATGACATTTTCCAGGATGAGATGCCGTTTGATATCAATGCACCGATCATTGAGATTCCACCGGAAGATTATGGTATCTGGTTTGTGGATGCCATGGATAATCCGGATAAATATGTAGACAAAATTGTCCGCTTTAAAGGACGTGTCATGAAACCACGTGGAATGGGAAGTAAATTCTTTGTTCCGGGACGTGTGGCAATGACCTGCTGCGCAGATGATACCACTTTCCTTGGATACGTGTGCAGAAGCGATTATGCACCGCATATCAAAGAGGGCAGCTGGGTAGAAGTAACAGCGAAGGTCGCATTTGAGAACCGTACAGAATATCAGGGTGAGGGCATTGTTCTTTATGCAAGTGATGTGAAAGAATGCGAGCCGCTTAAGGAAGAGATGGTATATTTTAATTAATTATCTTAGAGCGTGTCTGAAAAATCATTCCCGCAAGATGTGCGTCACAATTTATAAGATTGATTTTTTAAACACACTTTAGAGTATGTAAAAAATAAATTTGACATCAGGACAGGTATGGTAATTCCGGAAAATGGTGTTAAATTAAGCAGGAGACACATATATGTATTTAGTAGTTGGCCTGGGAAATCCCGGGAAACAGTATGAAGCAACACGCCACAATATGGGATTTGATACCGTTGACCGTCTGGTAGAGGATTACAATGTCCCTCAGGGTGGTGTGAAATTTAATGCCATGTACGGTAAAACCATGATCGGCGGAGAGAAAGTGATTCTTATGAAGCCACTTTCTTTTATGAACCTGAGTGGCGGTCCTGTTCGTGAGATGGCGAATTATTTTAAAATTGATCCGGAATCAGAGCTTATTGTTATTTATGATGATATTGATCTGGAGCCCGGGCAGCTTCGCATCCGCAAGCAGGGAAGTGCGGGTGGACATAACGGGATCAAAGATATTATCCGCCAGCTTGGCACAGAGAAATTTCTCCGTATTAAAGTAGGAGTTGGTGCAAAGCCGAAGGGATGGGATCTGGCAGATCATGTACTTGGCAGATTTTCCACAGAAGACAGGAAACTTGTGGATGAAGCAATAGCAAAGGCGGCAAAGGCTGTGGATATCATAATCACACAGGGTACAGATGCAGCCATGAACGAATATAACAGAAAAGTACCTGTACAGAAATAAGCAGACAGGAAATAGATGATTGTTCAGCAAAAGGTATAGAAAGCGGTAACTGGAAACAGAAGCCGCTTTTATTACGTCGAAGGATCATGAGGGGTGAAGATGAAAGCATTTTTAACACCTCTGCAGGGGCTTGCAGAGTTTGAACAGATTAAAGAAAAAAGCAAAACGAATAAGGGAATCCTGCAGGTTTCGGGGTGTATGGAATCGCAGAAATCTCATCTGATGTACGGACTTTCCGGGATTGCGCCTTATCGTCTGATCCTGGCGGAGGACGAACGCCGCGCCAGAGAAATTTATGAAGATTACAGATTTTATGACAGAAAAGTGTATTCTTATCCTGCGAAAGATCTTCTGTTCTTTCAGGCAGATATCCATGGAAATCTGCTGATACGTCAGAGGATGAAGGTCATTAAGGCGTTACTGGAAGAGAAAGAACTGACAGTTGTTACAAGTATTGACGGATGTATGGATTTTCTGGAATCTCTGGAAAAGATAAAAGAAAAGCTGATTCATTACGAAAGTGACAGCACCGTAGATATAGAACAGCTGAAGAACCAGCTGGTGGCTTTAGGTTACGAGCGGGTAGGACAGGTGGAAATGCCGGGGCAGTTCTCTGTGCGTGGCGGTATTGTGGATATTTACTGTCTCACTGAGGAAAATCCATGGAGAATCGAGCTTTGGGGAGATGAGATTGATTCTATCCGGAGTTTTGATCCGGAGAGTCAGCGTTCTCTGGAAAATCTGGAAGAACTTACGATCTATCCGGCTGTGGAGCATATAGGGGACAAGGATATGGTTTCCTTCCTGGATTATTTTCCGGAGGAAAGAACCATAATCTTTCTGGATGAACCAAACCGACTGACTGAGAAAGGCGGGGCTGTAGAAGAAGAGTACAGACAGAGCCGTATGCACAGAGAGGAAAAAGGCAGCCGGAATCTGCCGGAAAACTGGCTTTGTTCTTTTGAACAGCTTCAAAAAGAACTGAATAAACGCAATTGTATTTCTGTATGTGCGCTGGAACCGAAACAGGCAGGCTGGAAAGTGCGGGAGAAATTTTACCTGGAGGTAAAATCAATCAGCGCTTATAACAACAGTTTTGAACTTCTGGTAAAAGATCTTCATCAGTATAAGAAACAGGGATACAGGATCGCGTTGCTTTCCGGTTCCCGCACAAGGGCCGAGAGGCTGGCAAAGGATCTTCAGGAAGAGGGACTGGCAGCCTTTTATGGACAAGATTATGACAGGGAGATCTGTCCGGGCGAGATCATGGTGGTTTATGGTCATGCAAAGAAGGGCTTTGAATACCCGTTGATCAAGTTTGCGGTAATGACAGAATCTGACATTTTTGGACAGGAACAGAAGAAGAAAAAGAAGAAAAAAAATTACAGTGGAAGCCGTATTCAGGATTTTGCGGAGCTTTCTATCGGCGATTTTGTTGTCCATGAAAAGCATGGTCTTGGTATTTACCGAGGAATTGAAAAAGTTGAAGTAGACAGGATCGTTAAAGATTATATTAAAATTGAATACAGAGGCGGAAGCAATCTCTATATTCCTGCTACTCAGCTTGACTGTCTGCAGAAATATTCAGGGGCAGATGCTTCAAAGGCTCCGAAGCTGAACAAACTTGGTACTCAGGAGTGGAATAAAACAAAGAGCAAGGTTCGTGGGGCAGTTAAAAATATTGCAAAAGAACTGGTAGAGCTTTATGCAGTGCGTCAGGAAAAGGAAGGATATGTCTGTGGTCCTGATACTGTATGGCAGAGAGAATTTGAAGAAATGTTTCCATATGAAGAGACAGAGGATCAGCTCAGTGCTATTGAGGATGCCAAACGTGATATGGAGAGTACCAGGATTATGGACCGGCTTATCTGCGGGGATGTGGGATACGGCAAAACAGAAGTGGCGCTACGTGCCGCATTTAAGGAAGTACAGGAGAGCAGACAGGTAGCTTATCTTGCACCTACAACGATCCTTGCGCAGCAGATTTATAATACCTTTGTGCAGAGGATGAAGGAATTTCCGGTACGTGTGGAACTGTTGTGCAGATTCCGGACCCCGGCACAACAGAAGAAGGCAATCGAAGATCTGAAAAAAGGTCAGGTGGATGTGATCATTGGAACGCACAGAATCCTTTCCAAAGACGTACAGTTCAAAAATCTTGGCCTGTTGATCGTTGATGAGGAACAGCGGTTTGGAGTTACGCATAAGGAAAAAATCAAGCAGTTAAAGAAGGATGTGGATGTCCTTACACTGACTGCAACGCCCATTCCCCGTACTCTTCATATGAGCCTGATCGGAATCCGGGATATGAGTGTCCTGGAGGAGTCTCCTATGGACAGAATGCCGATCCAGACATATGTTATGGAATATGATGAAGAGACAGTCCGAGAGGCTATCAACAGGGAATTGCGCAGAGGCGGACAGGTTTATTATGTTTATAATCGAGTGACGGATATTGCAGATGTTGCCCTGCGTATTGCGAAGCTGGTGCCGGACGCAAGGGTGGATTTTGCTCATGGCCAGATGAGTGAGAGGGAACTGGAGAATGTGATGTATTCCTTTGTAAACGGGGATATTGATGTGCTGGTTTCCACCACGATCATTGAGACAGGGCTGGATATTTCCAATGTAAATACTATGATTATCCATGATTCAGACAGATACGGGCTTTCTCAGCTTTATCAGCTTCGGGGAAGGATCGGGCGTTCCAACAGAACTGCCTATGCGTTTCTGATGTACAGAAAGAATGTGATGCTGAAGGAGACGGCTGAGAAGCGTCTGGCTGCGATCCGCGAGTATACGGATCTGGGAAGCGGATTTAAGATTGCAATGAGAGATCTGGAACTTCGAGGTGCCGGAAATCTGCTGGGTGCGCAGCAACATGGACATATGAATGCGGTTGGATATGATCTTTATTGTAAGATGCTCAATGAAGCAGTGAAAGAGGCGAAGGGTATCCATACAATGGAGGATTTCGAGACATCAGTTGATCTGAATGTTGATGCGTATATTCCTGATTCCTACATCAGTAATGAATTTCAGAAGCTGGATATTTATAAAAGAATTGCGGGGATTGAGACACAACAGGATTATGATGATATGCTGGAAGAACTTCTGGACCGTTTCGGAGAACCCGGAAAGGCAGTGCTGAATCTTCTGGCGATTGCGAAGTTAAAGGCGATTGCTCATCAGGGGTACGTAACGGAAATAAAGCAGACTGGAAAAATAGTCCGGTTTACCCTTTATGAGAAAGCAAGGCTGAATACAGAAGGCTTTCCGGCTCTTATGCAGAAATACAGAAGAGGTCTGCAGTTTAAGAATGAGCAGGAACCGAAATTTATCCTGGAACCACAGGGGAATCTGATCCTGGCATTGACGGAATTTGCAGAGGAACTTAAGAGCATGGCGGAAAATATGTGAAATATACTACATATTTTTCGATTTGCCTTGCCCTTCGCAGGAAAAAAGTTTATACTCTAATAACAGTACATTCTGGGAAAGTGGTATGGAAGAAAGACCAGATTGATAATATGGAGGAAGAAATGAAAAAAATGGTAAAGAGAACAGCCGTTGTGACACTGGCAGGTGTGATGTCAGTTGGTATGCTTTCCGGCTGTGGAAGTAAAACATTAGATGGAACAAAGACAGTGGCTACTGTTGACGGAACAGATATTCCGCTTGGAGTTGTAAGTCTTTATGCCCGCGAACAACAACAGCAGACAACAACCATGTATTTAAATTATATGGGAAGTGCAGATAATATCTGGGATCAGACAGCAGGTGATGATTCAGATGAGACTTATGGTGATCAGGCAGTGACAAGCAGTCTGGAGTCTGTTGAGAAGATGTATATTCTCAAAGAGAAGGCTGCGGATTATAACGTAGAGCTTACAGATGATGATGAAGCAGCGATCGCAGATGCAGCATCACAGTTTATGGCTGCAAACAGTGAAGAGACAATTAAGGAACTTGCGGTAACGGAAGATCAGGTAAAAACACTTCTGGAGCTTCAGACAATTCAGAAGAAGATGTATGATCCGGTTGTAGCAGAAGGAAAGATCACAGTTTCTGATGATGAAGCGAATCAGACAACCTTCACTTATGTAAGTATCTCTACAAGCGGTGATGATATAACTGATGAGGAGAAAAAGACTAAGAAAGAACAGGCTCAGGAGATTCTGGATAAGATGAAAGAGGATCCTACAGCAGACATGAGTGAGATTGCCAAAGGTGTAGATGACAGTTATTCTGCAGTACAGGGTAATTTTACAACAAAAGAGAGCGAAGACGAGGATGAAGATTCCGGCAGCGAGGCATATCCGGATGAGGTTCTGAAGGTTCTGAGAGGACTGAAAGACGGAGAAGTTGCAGACAATATTATTGAGACTGACACAGGATACTATGTAGTAAGACTTGACAAGATCAATGATGAAGATGCCACAGCTTCCAAGCGAGAATCTCTTCAGAATTCCAAAGAAAGTACCTATTTTACAGATACAACTGCTAAATGGCTGGATGAGGCAGATGTAAAGGCAGTTAAGAAAGTCATTAAGACACTTAAGATCACTGACAAACATACCTTCATGGCACCGACTCCTACCCCGGTTCCGGAAACACCGACACCTGAAGTGACAGAAGAGGCAACTCCAACACCGGAAACAGAGGAAGTTACAGAAACACCTGCAGCAGAAGATACAGGTGTGACTGAGACACCTGCGGCAGAGGAAGAAGCAGCAGAAACTACTGAAACACCGGAAGCAACACCGACAGAAGCAGCTAAATAAGAAAATCCGAACTGTCAGTAGCCTGCTGATAGGAATTGAGTATTGTAAATTAAAACAGCTATGATGAAAACCTGAGTGTTTTCACATAGCTGTTTTTAAGTTTAAATAAATCCGAAATCATTCTCCTAAATATGCAAAAATAACACAGATAAATAGAGATATGATAATACGTTATTTTGTATGTTCTGCTAAATGAGATGGAAATGCTTCAAAGCATTGGCAATTCCGTTATCTTCGATATTGGTTGTCTGGTAAGTGCAGTGAGGCAGGATCAGGGGATCCGAGTCGCCCATTGCGATGCTGTTTCCGGCGAACTGCAGCATAAGAAGATCGTTCGTGCTGTCACCGAATGCATAGGTGTCTTTGACCGGAACCCCAAGACGGTCTGCCAGAAACCGGATTCCGGTTGCTTTGCTGAGATTTTTCTGAGTCAGTTCCCAGGCCTTGTCTTCATGTATGAAACACAGAAAATGTTCATCTGCAAATTTGCGGAAAGTTTCCATATCAGAATCAGCAGACGGAAAAGCCAGAAACTTGTCAAATGTAAAATGGTTGTATGTTTCGGGCGGGTAGAGAGCCAGATCTTCTACTATAACTTCTGCTTTCAGCTTCTGAACAGTTTCAGGAACAGCACATGAACTGCTGTCATATAAAATCTTATCCGGGCGTTCAAAAAACGCAGGAATTCTGCATTCCCGCAGTAATTCTGTTGTTTTACGGCAAAGCGGATTTGGAATAGAACTGGAAAACAAAAGCTCTTCATTCATATAAATCTGGCTGCCACATCCGCATACATAGCCGTCGAATCCCATTTCTTTAATGATTTCCGGAATCATTGTATAGGTACGTCCGGAATTGATGAAAAGGAGATGACCATTATAGCGGGCTTCTTTTAAAGCCTGTTTCGCACTGTCCGGAACTGTCCATGGGTAAGGGGTTAACAGGGTTTTGTCAATGTCAAAAAATAAGAGTTTACGATTATTCTCCATCAGATGTCTCCTCTGTCTCAGTATCTGTATTGTCATAAAATTCGTCATCAGAAGGATTTTCATTTCCTGTATGTACGCGGATTCCGTTCAGTTCAACTTCGCCTTCCATTGGGATCACAAGGCACTTGCGTCCGTCAATTACGCGTGTTTCCACAAGATCGGCACGTTCAGGATCTACGTGGACTACAACATCCGGGGTTTTGATCTCGAATCTTTTGGTATTGGTGATGTTGGAAGCAACCAGAGAGGATTTTTCCCCGGCTGTGATCTCGTATTGTTCATCAAATGACTGTAGTTTTTCATCTTCTACGCCGCATTCTTCAAAGAGGCGTTTTACCTCAGATTTGGTCAGAACTACAGGTTCCGGCTCATCCTTCTGTGATTCGATCAGGTCGTTTAATTTCTCGTGAATGCTTAATACAGTGTCATATCTGCAGTCGTCGCCCAGAGTATCTTCAACCAGTGCGTTAAAGGAATCACGCTGTCCTCCTGCAGAAAGAGGTGCTGTACATCCAAGCAGTTCATCGATAAAAATATCCCGAAGCTCGTTTGCATTTTTACTATAATAAAGGACACCATGGATGTCAGTGCTGCGGTCGTTAAACTGCGGGAAAAGGAAAGCAACATCTGGAAGTTCCACGATCCAGTCGCGGATACGGTCCTGGATGCTGTTGGTTTCGGCATTGTAGCAAAGACCTGCCTTAGAGAGTTTTACAGGACAGATACAGCACATGATGTGCTCATAAATCTCATCAGATGCATCAAACATTTCTGCACCGTCGGAAGACTTTCCGGGGATATCATATACTCCATGGATCAGGATGATGTAGTAGTTTTCGGGATAATCATAGTTTTCAATGATCTTATCGTAGAAACTTTCTACCAGTGCATCATCGGTCAGTTTGCTTTCTCTCAGTTTCATAAGAAAATGTTGAGTTCCGCCCTCAGTTTCCTGCTCGAGAGGAAATTCCATGTTCATCAGATTTTTTCCTATTGTTCCGGAAAGGGATTTGCGGAAAATTTCAAAGTATTTGAACATTTCTTCTTCTGATAAAGAGAGAAATGCTTCTTTCAGTTCGGTTTTTTTATTCTTTTCTCCGTCAACGTAACATCCGCAGATGCGGGTGAGAGAACAGTTCTCGGGAGTAAACTGTTTCTTGATTTCAGAAATTTCTTTTTTGTTCATATAGTTTATACCTCATGTTAGTCTGTTCTTTATTATAGACCAGTTGTGATGCAGGGGCAAGGAAAATTGCCTGAAAATTATGGGAAATACAGGTGAGTTTTGGTAGATGTAGTGCTATAATATAGGAAGATATTGTTGCCTGACTGTGTTGCTGAGAACGTGGTGGACAGTAATGTTGCTTTGACAGTGATGAAAATAAATACAGGAGGATATGAGACATGAATGAAACAATAAAAAATCTTTTGGAGCGAAGAAGTGTACGTGGTTATAAAGAAGATCTGGTGCCGGAAGAAGTGTTGAATGAAATTCTTGAAGCAGGGGAATACGCACCAAGCGGAATGGGACAACAGGGTACACTTATGGTAGTAACACAGAATCCGGAACTTGTTGCGAAGCTTTCTAAAATGAATGCGGATGTGATGGGAACTGAGAGTGATCCGTTCTATGGGGCACCGACAGTTGTTGTGGTCTTTGCAGACAGTAATATGCCTACATGTGTGGAAAATGGAAGTCTGGTTATGGGAAATCTGATGAATGCTGCTCATGCCCTTGGGGTTGATTCCTGCTGGATTCATCGTGCAAGAGAGGTGTTTGCTTCTGAAGAAGGAAAGGCATTGAAGGCAGAGTGGGGTGTGCCGGAGTCTTATGTTGGAATTGGTCATTGTGTGCTTGGTTATCGCTCCGGGGAATATCCGAAAGCGAAAGCGAGAAAAGACGGATTTGTGATTAGGGTGTGATTGTAGTGTGGCGGCAGAGTGATTCCTGAAACAGGCTGGCAGGAAAGATGTGAGAATGTTTGGGAAATCAAGTTGCCGGCACAGTAGCTGTGAGAGAGGGTTGCTGTTGAGTATATTTGATTTTAAGAGAAAGAAGTACAGAACGTTTCTGCAGGATTCTGAGACAGGTGAGGAGATTGCTGAGGAGTATGAGAAAGGCCGGGGAGTCTGGAAAAAGCATGATGTTCAGGATGGGAAAGGTTCGGAGATGAGAGAGAATCTGATAAGGAAGCATTATTGGTTTTCGGGGAGAGTGCAGGGAGTTGGATTTCGCTATCGGGCCTGTTATATTGCCAGTTCTTTGGGGGTTACCGGTTGGGTGAGAAATAACTGGGATGACCGCGTTGAGATGGAGGCGCAGGGGAGCAGGGAGCTGCTTGCGCAGATGGTGGAGATGTTGGGGCGGCAGAGGTTTATTGAGATTGAGGGGATTGAGGAAAGGGTGATTCCGGTGGAGGTTGAGAGTGGGTTTTATTCCAGATGAAAGGGACGCAAGCTCAAATCATTCTCTTCGGCTTGACTTCGGGTCTTAAGAAAAACTAAGCTCGGGAAGATCAGGTAAGAGGGACGCAAGCTCAAATCATTCTCTTCGGCTCGGTTTCGGGACTTAAGAAAAGCTAAGCCCCGGAAAATCTGCTAAAAGCATTCACAGATAACTCAAACTCGCCGCGAAGCGGCTCAGACAGTGAGTGATCTGCGAATAACGCAGATTTCCCGGGGCTAAGTTTTTCTAAAGGCCCTGCAAATGTCGCCGAAGAGAATGATTTGAGCTTGCTGGCTGTTGGCTGTGACAGAGATGGCTGAAAGAGAAGCGGGATGGTGGTTTGTTAGTTTGGCGGAATAGAAAAGTTTCCTATATATAGTATGAATGGGACGGAAAAGCTGGGGGGGGGTTGTGTATATATGGTATGTGGGTGCTACAATATAGGAAGGATAGATGGGGAGGATGGTTGGAATTCCGGTGTCAGATAGACTGGATGTCTGTTGGGAATTTAGTGGAGATTAGGGTGAAAATATAAAAAGTTTGTCAAATTATAAAATTAACTGTTGACAGGGACTGCTTTCGGTGTTATATTAGTTAAGCTGTCGGAAATAATTGTTTCTTGAAAAGAGACAATTTAAGATGATTTCTGAAAGAAAAAAAGAAATTAAAAAAGTACTTGACAACTTAAAATGAATATGTTAAAGTAATCAAGTCGCTTGAACAGAGCCGACAATCACAAATCGGAAGAACAGTTCCGAAATCCGGAAGAGTTCGAAAAACTTTGAAAAAAAATTGAAAAAAGTGCTTGACAAAGAAAAAGAGATGTGATAAAGTAAAAAAGCTGTCGCAAGACAGACAACCTTGATAACTAAACAGTGAAACACATACGATTCTCGAAAATTCTTTACATT
>OBXQ01000194.1_pt1 | contig 46635 bp, 41 predicted proteins | sample 1476641 | NCBI WGS metagenome assembly OBXQ01 (sample SAMEA2580174, study PRJEB22360) | human gut metagenome | biome: human gut; feature: human-associated habitat; material: faeces | place: Denmark | collected 2008/2010
TATATTATGAATAATATAAATGAGAAAAAAGCTGAAATTTGGTGTACAAGATTTAATCAGTTGATGAAAGAGCATGGTTATACACAGAAATCATTTCTTAAAGAATACAAAAATAAATATGGAGGTGGAACACAAGCTAATATTAGTCGCTGGTTACGTGTAGGAAATGTGATTCAAAAAAATGGGATATCTCAAAAAATTGGTTTTCCGTCATATGAAAATATGTTAAATATTGCGGATTTTTTTGGAGTAACAGTTGGATATCTAACGGGGGAAACAATTTTTAAAACTTTTGAAATGGAAAAGGCTTGTCAGTGCATAGGTATTGATGAAGAAACTGGCATAGCGTTACAAAATATAGCATCTGGAAAAGCTATAAGATTTGGACAATATCAAAAAAAAGAAATTGGAGCAGTGTTAAGGTATTTGATTACGTCAGAAAGTTTTCCGAAATTTATTAGTAATTTGAAAGAATGCGCAGAGAATAATTATCGCAAAATGCATCCAATAGATCATGTTGCTATAGCAGAAAAAAAGATCAAAAAAGAAGTGTTAGAGCTGGCTAGCCAATGTTTGGAATATCAGAAGGATTATGATGAACAGTATGGAGAAGTTGATGACTTTAAAGATAACAATGTAGAAGTTACGGAGGAACTTTTAGAAGCTATATCTCTATTAAATACTGCAATTAGCCAAAATTATGAAGAAGATATGAGGAATGAAAAAGAAGTTAAATTATCAGAATATGAATTGCAAAAAATTTATTTTGAATTACTTAGAGATGTTGTTTTAGATGAGCATTTATCAGAAATGTCGATTCCGTATTCTAGCGAAGATGATCTGATTTCGTACATAACAGGACAGTAAGATATGTCAATGTGAATGCGTGAAATTAGTGATGTGGTATTGTTGGAAAAAATATCAAAACTATATACAAAAAAGTCAAGGCGTGTTGTTGATAATTATTTTCGGTGTATTTTCTTAGCGAGCAGACCATTTGGATAAACAAACGGTGTTTTTGCCATGTTGTACATATGCAGCGAGAGGTCAAAAATAGCTTGTTAGGAAAATCCTAAGAACTTTATGCGCAGATTGAAAAATTCACATTTTCGTGATAAACTGATTTTAGTGTCTATGGATGAAAAATGGAGGTGCAACATGGCAATCAGTTACAAGAAACTATTCCATTTATTGATAGAAAAAGATATGACAAATGCGCAGTTACAGGAGGCGGCAGGCTTTTCGGCAAATATTATTACAAGATTGAAACGTAATGGGTATATCTCCCTTGAAAGTGTAGAGAGTATATGTCGAGTTTTGAACTGTGGCGTAGATGATATTCTGGAATTTGTACCGGAAGATAACGGAGGAAAAAGGAATGGTTGATACCAAAAAGGAGCAGGAGAGAGAAGAACTGCATCGTGCAATATGGGCAATTGCAGATGAGCTGCGTGGAGCAGTCGATGGCTGGGATTTTAAGAATTATGTTCTCGGTACGATGTTCTATCGTTATATTTCTGAAAATCTGTGTAATTATATAAATAATGGAGAAATTGAAGCAGGAAATACGGAGTTTGATTTCGCCAGAATGCCAGATGAGGATGCAGAAGAAGCACGTGATGGATTGGTAGAAGAAAAAGGATTTTTCATTTTACCGAGCGAGTTGTTCTGCAATGTCCGTGCAAACTCCGTAAATGACGAAAATTTGAATGAAACGCTTGAGCGAGTATTTCGACATATTGAGGAATCGGCTAAGGGCAGTGAGGCAGAGAGTGACTTTGCAGGACTATTTGATGATTATGATGTTAATAGCAATAAGCTGGGTTCGACAGTCGCAAAACGTAATGAGAAACTGGTTAAATTGCTGAATGGTGTTGGCGATATGAACCTCGGTGATGTAAAAGACCATTCTATCGATGCCTTTGGGGATGCATATGAGTATCTGATGATGATGTATGCGTCGAATGCGGGCAAATCAGGTGGAGAGTTCTTTACCCCGGCAGATGTGTCAGAGTTGCTTACAAGACTGGGAACTGTAGGAAAAACAGAAATTAACAAAGTATATGATCCGGCTTGTGGTAGTGGTAGTTTACTTCTAAAGGCTGAGACAATTCTTGGAAAAGATGCTATTCGCAATGGTTTCTATGGACAGGAGATCAATATTACTACTTATAATCTGTGCCGTATTAACATGTTTCTTCATGATGTGGGATTTGATAAATTTAATATTGCCTGTGAGGATACATTGATTAGCCCACAGCACTGGGATGATGAACCGTTTGAATTGATCGTTTCAAATCCACCATATTCCATTAAGTGGGCAGGAAATGATAATCCTTTGTTGATCAATGATCCACGTTTTGCTCCGGCAGGTGTACTTGCACCGAAAAGTAAGGCAGATATGGCGTTTATCATGCACAGTTTGTCGTGGTTGGCAGCTAATGGTACCGCAGCGATTGTATGTTTTCCTGGTATTATGTATCGTGGCGGTGCAGAGAAGAAAATTCGTCAGTATCTTGTTGATAATAACTATGTAGACTGTATCATTCAGTTACCGAGTAATTTGTTTTTTGGAACATCTATTGCGACTTGTATTATGGTCATGAAGAAGAATAAGACGGATAACAAGACGCTATTCATTGACGCAACTGGTGAATGTGTAAAGGTTACGAATAATAATAAACTCACTCCAGAAAATATTGAGCGTATTGTTGATGTGTTTGCAAAGCGTGAAGAAGTTGAACATTTCGCTCATTTGGCAAGTTATGAAGAAGTATCGGAAAATGACTATAACCTGTCAGTATCTACTTATGTGGAGGCAGAAGATACCAGAGAGAAGATTGATATTGTAAAGTTGAATGCAGAAATTAAGGAGATTGTAGCACGTGAACAGGTGTTACGTGATGAGATTGATAAAATCATCGCAGAAATTGAGGTAAACTGATATGGAAAATAATTTAACAGAATACCAATCTGTTATTACTGATGTGAAAAATATTATTGCTTTAGGACAGAAGGATGCCTATAACGCTGCCAGCAGAGCGATGGTTCTGACTTATTGGAATGTTGGAAAACGGATTGTCGAACAGGAGCAGGCAGGAAATACAAGAGCGGAATATGGAAAAGCACTGGTAGAAGCATTAGCTAAGGAACTTACGAGAGAATATGGTAACAGTTATTCAAAAAGAAATTTACAATATTTCCGTAAATTTTATCTTTATTTTCCAGAAGAGGAGATTGTGAACGCATGCGTTCACAATTTAAACTGGACGCAATTTCGGAGTCTTTTGCGTGTTCCGGATGAAAATGCAAGACTATGGTATATGAATGAAGCTGCAAATGAAGGCTGGAGCAGCCGGACACTCGACCGTAATATTTCTACACAGTATTACTATCGTCTTTTACAGTCTCCGAAAAAAGAAAATGTTATTGCGGAGATGAAGCAAAAAACAGAAGGCTATCAAAAAAATAGTTTTGAGTTGTTGAAAAATCCAATTATGGCAGAATTTTTGGGATTTAAGAATGAAGACAGTTATTTGGAAAGTGATTTGGAGGCTGCAATTATTACCCATATCCGGGATTTTTTGATGGAAATGGGACGAGGATTTGCGTTTGTAGCCCGTCAGCAGCATATTGTCACAGAGACGGAAGATTATTACATTGATCTTGTGTTTTATAATATTGAACTCAAATGTTATGTACTGATTGATTTGAAAATGGGTAAAATAACCCATCAGGATGTTGGTCAGATTGATATGTATGTGAGAATGTACGATGAGTTGAAATGCAAGGCAGGGGACAATCCGACAATTGGTATTTTACTATGCTCAGAAACCGATGAAGATATTGCAAGATATTCTGTTCTTCATGACAATGACCATCTCTTTATGTCGAAATATCTGACTTGCCTGCCAACAAAAGAGCAGTTAAAAACAGAAATTGAAAGGCAGAAGGAAATATTTTATATGCAGCATCCAGATGATCTTAAGAATAGTGGTGAAGTGGAAAATATGTAAAATTGTGGGATGTAAGCAGGTACGGTCGGACAAGGCTGATAAAGTTATTGTGAAAATTGAGGTATAGTATTATGGGAGAATTCTTTCAAAATCAATATTGGGGAATGGATATATGGAAACACCAGGAATTGCCAATAATAGAATCGCATGATTTCAATTTTTTTAGATGTCTTGAGTTTGAAAAAAATTATTATGGAAAAACGGTAAGTGAACTTCATAATGGAAATCTTAGAGTAAGTAGAAAAGATAATAGATATTCAAATCTTTTCCCGGGACAGAAGTTATCATATTGGGCAGATAGTCCACAAACGGCAAAAGCGGAAATAAAAAAGTGGGGTTCTGGTAATAATATTTTGACATTTTGGGCATATGACGATGGAAGTAGTTTTATACCCACAATTTATCCGGCTGAAAATATACGTATAGTTGATGGAATTCATTTTGGATTTGATAAAATTTTAAAAAAAGTTGGTAATCACGAGAAACTTACAAAGAATGAAAAAGAAATTATTGATAGAATAGGATATGAGAAGCCTGATTGCCTTGCATACCATTCAGAAGCTAGAAAGGGAGGAGTTTGCTTTTTGTTTTTTGAACAAGGATTTAAGAAACTTTCTCTTCGAGAGGTTAAATTACGATTAGGAGATTGTAAAGGGAAAAATACAGCAAATGTGACTTGTGCAATTACAAGTGATTTTAGTCCGGTATTAGAAGGGTATGGATATTATTTTTCTCCAATTGCAAAAGTTAAATATGATAAGAAATACATAATGAGTGATGAATATATACTGCGCAAACAGGTTGAAGAGTATTCTAATGAAAAAATAATGGAGAACATGTGATGAACAGATTAGATGAGTTAATTGCGGAACTTTGCCCGAATGGGGTGGAATATAAATTTTTATTGGATGTTGCCAATGTGCTATACGGATATCCTTGTGATGCAACCCAATTTAATGAAGAAGGAATAGGTCTTCCATTAGTACGCATTAGAGATGTGTTAGAAGGATTAACGAAAACTTTTACGACTGAAAAAATTCCTGAACAATACAATTTACAGTATGGTGATTTGTTGGTCGGAATGGATGGAAATTTTCATGTTGGAAATTGGAAAATGGATAGAGGAATATTGTGTCAACGAGTATGTAAGATTTGGTCAAAGGACGAATCTGCAATTATTTTGAATAGCTTTTTGTCACATTTACTGTCCCCAATTATGAAAAAAATTGAAAATTCAAAACAAAGTGGTACGGTAAAGCATTTACTGACGAAAGATATTAAGATGCTTAGGATCCCTGTACCTCCTCTGGAGGTACAACGTGAAATAGTCCATATTTTGGACTCTTTCACGTTACTTACAGCCGAGCTTACAGCCGAGCTTACAGCTCGGAAAAAACAGTATGAATTTTATAGAGATGAGTTATTAAAACCTAAAAAAAATGTTCCAATGGTAACTTTAAAGGACATTGCGACAGATATTTATAGAGGCACTGGAATAAAACGTGATCAGGTAACTGGAGAAGGAATACCATGTGTTCGTTATGGGGAAATCTATACTACCTATAATACTTGGTTCAAGGAATGTGTGTCGCATACGAAACTTGAATTTGTTCCTAATCCGAAATATTTTGAGCATGGAGATATTCTCTTTGCTATTACAGGTGAGAGCGTAGAAGATATTGCAAAATCAGTAGCATATATTGGACATGAGAAGTGCCTTGCGGGTGGAGATATTGTTGTATTGAAGCATAAGCAAAATCCGAGATACTTAGCTCATGTGCTTGCAACACAGCAAGCAAGAGAACAGAAAAGCAAAGGAAAAGTAAAAAGTAAGGTGGTTCACTCGAATGTTCCATCTATTGAACAAATTATAATTCCGTTGCCATCACTTGAAGTTCAGGAACGATATGCAGATGTTCTGGATAATTTTGAGAAAATCTGCAATGATCTGAATATAGGCTTACCAGCCGAAATTGAAGCTCGTCAAAAACAATATGAATATTATAGAGATTTACTATTGACATTTGCTGAAACGGGCAGCATGCTCATGACAGACAGACAGACAGACAGACAGACAGACAGACAGACAGACAGACAGAGCTGAGTGCGATTAGGCTTATTCAGTATGTATTTGGCTATGTTACACTGCCGATGGGATGTTTGTTTGAATTTCGCAATGGATTGAGCAAAGGAAAAGAATTCTTTGGTTCAGGCATTCCTTTTATCAGATATACAGATGTTTATAATAACAGATTTCTTAAGGGAAAAGATATTACAGCATTGGTGGAATGTACTTCTGCTGAAATTGAAAAATTGGGAGTACATCGAGGAGATGTATTCTTTACTCGAACATCAGAAACAGCAGAAGATGTTGGCTGGTCGTCGGTAATGCTTGATGATATTGGAGACTGTGTTTTTAATGGATTTACTATTAAGGCGACACCAAAAACAAATTACTTATTACCGGAATATTGTGTATTTTGTTTTGCCACAGAAGATTTCAGAAAGTATGTTACAAGTCATTGTGCATTTACAACAAGGGCATCTTTAACGGGAAAAACGATTGCAGAATATCAAATTACTATTCCGAGTATAGAAAAACAGCAGGAAATTGTAGATATATTGAGTAAGTTCCATAGCCTTTGCAATGACCTGTCAACGGGACTTCCGGCAGAAATAGAAGCCCGTCAGAAACAATATGAATATTACAGGGATAAGCTATTATCCTTTAAAGAATTACAAAAGTAGGGAGGCGAGAAATGTGCCATATTTCAACATTGTCGCAGCGACAAATGAAAATACGGTAGTTACAGAATATGAGCCGGAAAAGGCACGTTCAGATAGCTATCAGTCAGAAGCAGATTTGGAAAAGGAATTCATTCGCTTGTTGTGTGAGCAGGGATATGAGTATCTGCATATTCATACCGAGAAAGATTTAACTGCAAATTTGCGTACACAGCTTGAAAAGCTGAATGGTTATCACTTTTCTGATGATGAATGGAAACGCTTCTTTTCTGAAATCCTTGCCAATTCAAATGATGGAATTGTTGAAAAGACAAGAACGATACAGGAAGATACCGTAAAGGTATTAAAGCGTGATGATGGCTCGACGAAGAATATTACGCTGATTGATAAAAAGAATATCCACAACAACTTTTTACAGGTTATCAACCAGTACGTGATTGGTACAGAAGACGGGGCAAAGCATGATAACCGTTATGATGTGACAGTGTTAGTCAATGGATTTCCGCTTGTGCATATCGAATTGAAGCGCAGGGGTGTTGCAATTCGTGAAGCATTCAATCAAATCAACCGTTATCAGCGAGACAGCTTCTGGGCTGGTTCAGGTTTGTTTGAATATGTGCAGATTTTCGTGATTTCCAATGGGACAAATACAAAATATTATTCTAACAGTACCCGAAAAAATGCAGAAAAAGAGCATGAGAAAAAAGGTGCCAGCAAGACAAAGACCAGCAATAGTTTTGAGTTCACATGTTTTTGGGCAGATGCAAACAATCGGGTAATTCCTGACTTAATTGATTTTACAAAGACATTTTTTGCAAAGCATACAATTTTGAATATTCTTACAAAGTATTGCATTTTTACCTCTGAGGATATGCTGATGGTCATGCGTCCATATCAGATTACAGCTACAGAACGAATTCTGAATCGTATTGAGATTGCTAACAATTATAAGAAGTATGGCAGTATCGAAGGTGGCGGCTATATCTGGCATACTACCGGATCTGGAAAGACATTGACTTCATTTAAGACCGCAAGGCTGGCTTCAAAGCTGCCATATATTGATAAAGTATTGTTTGTGGTTGACCGTAAGGACTTGGATTACCAGACGATGAAAGAATATGATCGTTTTGAAAAAGGAGCTGCGAACAGTAACACTTCAACAACGATATTAAAACGACAGTTGGAAAATCCAAATGCAAAAATTATTATTACTACAATTCAGAAACTGTCGACCTTTATCAAGAAAAATCCGGGACATGAAGTTTATCAGAAACATGTTGTCATAATTTTTGATGAGTGCCACCGCAGTCAGTTTGGAGACATGCATACAGCGATTGTTAAGAACTTTAAGAAATATCATTTGTTTGGCTTTACGGGAACACCGATTTTCTCGGTAAACTCTGGCAGAGCAAAAAATCCGGAGTTTTTTACTACAGGTCAAACTTTTGGAGACCAACTTCACAGTTATACGATTGTGGATGCAATCAATGATAAAAATGTTCTTCCATTCCGGGTGGATTATATTAAAACAATGGATGTGGAAGAAGAAATTACAGACGAAATGGTCTGGGACATCAATCGTGAAAAGGTAATGATGGCACCTGAACGTATCCGCATTGTGACGCAGTACATATTAGAGCATTTTGACCAGAAGACATATCGTGGAGATAAGACTTATGTTTATAATACGCTTACGAATATTGAGGAAGTGGCTTCTGCGGGGCGTGATGAAGTAGAGGAGATTAAACAGAAACAGCGTATCAGTGGTTTTAACTCCATCTTTGCAGTATCGAGTGTACCGATGGCAAAACTCTATTATCAGGAATTCCAAAGACAGATGGCTAAAGATCCGGCTAAGAGGCTGCGTGTTGCGACCATTTTCAGTTATGGTGCGAATGAAGAAGAATCAGATGGTATTTTAGATGAGGAAAATTCTGAAGATACATCTGCGCTTGATCAGCCATCCAGAGAATTTCTGGAAGAAGCAATAGGGGACTACAATAAAATGTTTCACACGAATTATGATACATCCAGTGATAAATTTCAGAATTATTATAAAGACGTGTCGCTTCGTATGAAAAACAAAGAGTTGGATATCCTTATTGTTGTTAATATGTTTCTGACAGGCTTTGATGCCACAACGATGAATACATTGTGGGTAGATAAAAATTTGAAAATGCATGGACTGATTCAGGCGTTTTCTCGAACAAACCGTATTTTGAATAGCATTAAGACCTTTGGCAATATTGTATGTTTTAGAAATTTGCAAAAACGAGTGGACAGTGCTATTTCGTTGTTCGGAGATAAAAATGCCGGAGGGATTGTTTTACTGCAAAGCTTTAAGGACTATTATTACGGTTACGAATCTGTTGATGGAAAATCAATGCCGGGATATGTGGACTTGATGGAAGACTTGAAAGAAAAGTTCCCGTTGACAGAGACGCAGATTGTAGGAGAACAGAACCAGAAAGATTTTATTGCATTGTTCGGTGCTATTTTGCGCATGAGAAATCTTCTGCTTTCTTTTGATGATTTTAAAGGCAAGGAATTGATTTCTGAGCGAGATATGCAAGACTACCTTGGACGTTATCAAGATTTACGTGATGATTGGAAGAACAAGCGACGGAAAAGCACAGATATTACAGATGATGTAGTATTTGAAATTGAGTTAATACGACAGATAGAAATCAACATTGACTATATCTTAATGCTTGTCAAGAAGTATCATGATACGCATTGCGAAGATAAGGAAGTATTGATTACGATTAACAAGGCAATCAATGCCAGTCCAGAACTGCGAAGTAAGAAACAACTTATTGAAAATTTTATCGCAGGTATCAATGATGTGGACGATGTTATGTCTGAGTGGCACGATTATGTGGTAGATCAACGAGAACGTGATTTGCAGGAAATCATTACCACAGAAAAATTGAAACCACAGGACACTCGTAAATTTATCGAGAATGCTTTCCGGGATGGAGAAATCAAGACCGCAGGAACAGACATAGACAAAATCATGCCACCGATTTCACGATTTGGTGGTGGAGGCAGAGAAAAGAAGAAACAAGGGATTATTGATAAACTAAAAGTATTCTTTGAAAAATATTTTGGTGTTGGCGGCACAGCTATCTTTACAGAACCTAAGCCTAAGACAACAACTTATACTTACGATACGGACAGACAGGATAATTTATCAATGGTGGCAGAGTCAATCACACCATATGGAAAAAAGAATTAACAGAGTCAAACCACAGTGGAGCAAATTCTGCTGTGGTTTTTTCATGCTCAAAATGCTTTCAGAAATTTCAGGGGTCTTAGGGATTCTCCCTAACGAGACATTGACCGTTTTCACGCCGGCAGGAGCGAAAATGGTCTGCTCGCTATTCGTAAATAGTAAAATCTTTTCTTATGATTTTTTTCATTCAAACAGGGTGTCAAATGAACATTTTATTCTAAATAAGTGTAAGGGATATGAATAATTTTTCATAAAACAGATGATTTTGGGTGTGCATTTTGCCAGTGCTTGTCCAAATGAGTGAAAGGAGGTTTGAACTTGAACCAATATTTTAAGGCAAGCGAAGCAGAGAATTATGTCTTCTATAAAGTGCCGAAAGCTTTGTTTACGGATGAAAAGTACAAGGCAGTTTCTACTGATGCCAAAATGCTTTATGGACTACTTCTTGATCGAATGCATTTGTCTGTAAAAAACGGATGGACAGATAAATATGGTCGTGTCTATCAGTATTTTACTGTGAAAGAAGCAAAAGAAAAACTCCACTTCGGACATGAAAAAATATGCAAATTGTTTTCTGAATTAGAGAAGTCGGATCTGATTTTACGAAAGCGGCAGGGGCAGGGAAAACCGAGCATTATTTATTTAAAAAAGTTCTGATAATCGGATTTCTTGATTTCGGAATAACAGAAACTATTAAGACTAAGTAGAGTAAGAATATTACCTGCCGAGAAGAAATATATATATCGGCTGGTAAAACAAAGATGAATAGATGAATGCTCATTGAGGAAAAATATGGAAAGAACGGAGGTGTGAAAGATTGGTTTTGGAAGTTAGTGAAAAGGATAAAATTGCATATTATTGGCTTTCTAACGAAGAAAAGGAAGACGAGGCGTTTCGTGAGTCGTTGAAACCGGATTATAGAAAATGGAATAAAATGGGATATAAAGTATGTGTATTCCTTTCGGGAAAAGAGGATATTGTAAAGCTGACAAAAGAACTTTTAATCCATAATAAGCAGGTTCTAGCGGAGAAAAATGTTAAGAAAGCAAAGGAAAGAGAACGATAGAATTTCTCTGTATGGCAGATAAATAAGTCTGCCATGGTACATGACTAACTTCCAAAATCAAGAAACAGACAAAAAGATATTGTATGGTACAAGTGAGTATGTTACAATGTTGTTTGCAAAATACAACAAATAAAAATATAACATTGGTGGTGAAAGAATGTCGAAAAAGATTGCTGCATATATGCGTATTTCTGTCGATACTGAAAAGGACAGAGATAATACATCAATTGAAAATCAAAGAAGAATTATCAGAACATATGTGAAACAGACGTTTCCCGATGTGATGGTTGATTATTATGAAGATCGTGATAAAAGTGGATATACCTTTGAACAGAGAGAAGATTATCAGAGAATGAGACCACTTTTGATGGATGGAACTTATGATATATTGATCATCAAAGATTTCTCAAGATTCTCACGTCGTAATAGCCGGGGACTTGTAGAACTTGAGGATTTGAGAGATGCGGGAGTGCGTATTATTTCAATCGGGGATGGAATTGATTACCCAACTTATGACGATTGGAATAACATTCAGGTGCGTTTCCTTTTGAATGAAATGCCGGTAACAGACACTTCAAAAAAGGTTAGGAGAGTTGTGGAGAGCCGCCAAAACGATGCCAATTGGATTTGTGCTGTTCCATACGGATATTATTTTGTTGATACGAAAAATATGGTGTTTGAGGTGGATGAGCAGGCAGCAGTGGTGGTTCGTGAAATCTTCAGTCTGTACAATAAGGGATGGGGATATAAGAAAATAGCCAATTATCTTACAGAAAAGAATATACCGACACCTCGGATGTTAGAAAAGGAGCGTAAAGAAGCTGAAGCCATCAAAAGTAAGGGAAAGATAGAAGTAAAAATTAAGGCGAGTCCGGTTTGGGCGGTTCCGAGTATCAGTGGAATTTTACAGAATGATTTTTATATTGGAACGCTCCGACAGCATAAATATACCCGAAGAAATATCAATGGCACAGATAAAAAACTGGATGAGGAAGAACATAAAGTGTTTGAAAATCATCACACTGCGATTGTTGATGTTAAGGAATACATGAAGGCACAGCAAAATTTAAAAGCAAGGACAAAATCAAATTACAGAGGTGTGAAAAAATACGACAACGTATATTCAGGACTTCTGTTCTGTGGAGATTGCCAAAGCCCGATGTTTTCTATGAGCCGTTCTGACCTGGCACCTGCATATACCTGTGGGACTTATCATAAGCGAGGTTTGAAAGGGTGTACTTCCCATCATACAAGAGTGGATGTTCTCGATACAATGTTGAAGAAGTATATCGAACGAGTGATGAAGAATTCCGAGAAAATGATTGCGGAACTGGAAAAAGCTATCAAGACAGAGCCACAGACAATGAGAACGTCTGCTTCAACAATTGCACAGCTAGAGGTTGATCTGGCGAAAGCAAGGGAGAGCTACAAAGCGACTCAGAAGCAAAAAATCCGGGAACTGATGAAGGCAGATGAGGCAAATCGGGATATCATAGAAGAAACCTATGAAGAAATGGAAGTGGAGCTTCTGCAGAAAATAGATGGTCTGGAGAAGCAGTTGGAAATGACTGTTGAGCGAAGAAATACAACGATAGAAGTCAACAGGATAGCGAAGACGGCGTTACAGATTTTTCATGATATACTGGAAAAAGATAAATTGGATAAAGACGATCTGTTGCTTATTGTAGATAAAATCATGGTGTATGATGGGATAGATGCACGTATTGATATTCAGTTGAAACCAGACATTACCATGTTGTTGGAAACGGGAACGCTTACAGAAGAAGAACTGGAAGAAGCTGGTTATAGAGGAAAAGTTGTAAATTTTAATTGGGACATCGAGGGTAACTTATCAGCCACAATCGTCCAAAAGGTCAGAAACCAGAAGGACAAGGCTTTCGGTGTCAATGTTATATGTGGCGGTGATGGTCTGGAGATACTGATTGAGCGTCTTCAAAAAGCTGCCGCTGCCATGGAGGGAGAGGAGCTTGTGATTTTTACGGATCTGTTTGGTGCTACCCCCTTCCATGCGGCAAGTGTGCTAAGTGCTCAGACCGGCTGTCATGTTGTGTGTGGTGTCAATTTGCCGCTGTTACTGGATTTTGCAGTAAAACGGGAAAGTATATCGCTGGAAGCTATGAGAGACAGTTTGCAGGCAGTGAGCAAAACCGATTATCGCTGGATTGAACAAAGTGATATCATCTAATCTTTTGAAAGGAGAAATGAAGTATGGGAATTACTGTATTACGGTGTGATGACCGCTTGATTCACGGACAATGTATCGTAAAGGTTCTGAATGATTACAAAATTGATTATATTATTTTGGTTGATGCATTCACTGCATCCAATCCGGTCATGAGCAATATTTACAAGATGTCTGTACCTCCGAATGTACATCTGGATGTGGCATCTGCGCAATCGGCGATTGCTTTGATTGAACAGGCGGAGGAGAGTAGTGAGCGTACACTGGTTTTGGTAAAGGATCCGATAATTGCTTTAAAGCTTCAGAAGAACTGTACCGTGCTGCCAAAGGCTTTGAATATCGGGCCGATGAGCAATCGAAAGGGAACGAAAAAGGCTACTTACTTTTCTTATCTGCTGGATAGTGAAGCGGCTGCGTGTGAAGAACTGCATGCCATGGGAATACGTGTTTATTTCCAACAGGTCCCGGGTGAAAAAGAAATGGAATGGAAAGAAGCATTTTAGTGAAAGGAGAATAGGACTATGACTTTACTACAAGCTTTACTAATCGCGTTACTTGGGTATCTGGGCTCCATTTATGGAACCTTTCTGTTGGGGACAGTTGGCGGATGGAATATGATTGGCCGCCCGATTGTTGCAGGGGCTCTGATAGGTCTGATTTTGGGGGATGTTAAGAATGGTGTTTTAATTGGAGCAGCAATACAGGCGCTTTATGTGGGACTGGTAACGCCGGGAATGTCGGTGCCGGGAGATGTGAATTTTGCATCCTATATAGGTATACCGCTGGCGCTGGTATCCAATGCATCTCCGGAATATGCAGTAGGAATCTCTGTACCGCTGAGTCTTCTTGGTGTAGCGGCTGTATATAGTGTGGCGACCTTTAATGCAGTCTTTGTCCATTTACAGGATCGCTGGATCGAGGAAGGTAAGCTGAAGCAGGCAACAAGAATTCCGATCTATTCCAATATTTCACAATTTGTCGTCCGCTTTATTCCAATTTTCCTTGCCTGCTATTTCGGGGCAGATTATGTTCCAAAAATGATTGCGTTGATCCCTGATCAGCTGGGTGTTATATTCCAGGTGCTTGGTGGTATTCTGCCGGCGGTTGGCTTTGCATTGTTGATTAAATTCACTTTAAAAAAGAATATCGAATTACTGTATGTTCTCGTTGGGTTCATTATGATGGCAGTATTGAAAATGCCGATTGTGGCAATCACGGTGCTGGCAGCATTTATTGCATATCTTGACTATCTGCGCTGCGTGAAACAGTCTTAGGGAAGGTGAAAAGTATGACAATTTTATCAAAGAAAGATGTACGAAAATGTTATGTGAACTGGATAACATTTGCATTGGGCTGTCAGAATATGGAACGAATGATGGCTCCGGCATTTGTCCGCATGTTTGGTCTTGTATCCGAGAAGCTATATGATTCCAAGGAAGAACAGCAGAAGCTGTTGGACAGACATACTCAGTTTTTCAATACGGAGGAAGCTTTCGGCTCTATTATTCCAGGCGTGATTTTGGGAATGGAGGAAAAGCGTGCTGAAGGTGAGGAAATACCGGATGAATTGATTCAAAGTACGAAAACAGCATTGATGGGACCCTTTGCCGGTATGGGAGATTCCTTAATAGGTGGAACCCTGCGCCCTATTTTATGTTCGATTGCCATGGGATTATCTGCATCCACAGGCAGTATTGCCGGACCGCTGTTCTACTGTGTTGCCTGGCTCGGCATTATCATTCCCGGAACCTGGCTATTATTTTCAAGAGGCTATAAGCTTGGTATCAATGCTGCTGATGTGCTGTTTGTCGGCGGACGTAAGGATATCATCACAAGAGCGGCAAATATAGTAGGTCTGATTGTGGTTGGTGCTATATCGGCCCAGTATGTCAGTGCGGTATCCGGCTGGTCCTATCGCAGTGGAGATATGCTATTCAGTCTGCAGGGGATTCTCGACAGTATTATGCCGGGACTGCTTCCATTGGGACTGACACTATTGGCTTGGATTCTGCTGGATAAAAAGAACATGAAGATTACGACGGTTTTCATCATTTTCATTCTGATTGCAATTGTTGGTGGTTTAAGTGAGCTGCTGATTGTTGCCTGAGTAGATATTCTGTAACATACATGAACAACCCTACACAAAAGCTCCTTAATGGAACGAATGCAGGGTTGTTTGTATCTGTTCTTCCAAAGAATGGAAATTGTGCAAATGTTATGTTAGAATGTCTGTACATTAACAGGAGATGAACGTATGGAGAATAAAATACCAATCTATCGACAAATTGAGCAGTATATTATGAATAACATTGAAGATGGAATTTATGCAGAGGGAATGATGATACCGAGTGAGGAGGACTTCTGTGAGAAATTTCATACAAGTCGTATGACGGTAAGAAAGGCATTTGACATATTGCAAACAAAAGGTATTTTGCATAAGAAAAAAGGAAAGGGAACTTTTGTAAGTACGTTCAGCATTGAGAAAAACATGCAGACCATACATGGCTGGAAAGAAACCATGCAGATGGCAGGCTATCGTACACGGTCAGATCTATTGAAAATTGCAATGGAAAAGGCAGATGAGAAAATCGCAAAAAAACTGCATATGAAGGAAGGGGACTTTGTATATATCATCATTCGACTACGTTATGCTAATGATACGCCGATTTTGATTGAGAAGGCACATCTCAATGCGTTTATGTTTCCAAATCTGCTGCAGATTACCTTTGAGGAGCAATCGCTTTATGAGATATTGAAGAGGAATTATCAATTACATATACATCACGTTTGTCAAAAGGTTCTCACACAGAAACTATATGGAGCTTATGCACAGCAGCTTTTTCAGGAGGATGAGGCAACAGCACTCGTTATGGAAAATATATCCTATGACGATAGAGAGATTCCTTTAGAGTATACGATCAGTTATATAAATGGAGAGCTGTATTCATTGAATTATTACGTAACTTAATGTTACTATAATAGGCAGCAGACTGTTGGTTAAATAAACAGGACGAGCTGTGGGGATGTGAAATGATGAAGGATTATGAGGTTTTAAAAAAATATTTCGGTTATGAAAGCTTTCGGGAAGGTCAGCAGGAGCTGATAACAAATATTCTGGAGCGCCATGATGTGTTGGGAATCATGCCAACCGGGGCAGGTAAATCTATCTGCTATCAGGTTCCGGCCATGATGCTGGAGGGAATCACACTGGTTATCTCTCCTTTGATTTCTCTGATGAAGGATCAGGTGGGAACCTTAAACGAAGCTGGTATTCGTGCAGCGTATTTAAACAGCTCCCTATCCTATGCCCAGTATCACAAGGCACTTTCTCTTGCACGCGGATATACCTATAAGATCATATATGTAGCTCCGGAAAGACTGATGAGCGATGAATTTTTAAGCTTTGCAAAAGAGATGAAAATCTCCATGGTATGTGTGGATGAGGCGCACTGTGTCAGCCAGTGGGGGCAGGATTTTCGACCGCATTATTTACATATTCGGGAATTCTTAAAGGAAATGCCGCAGCGACCGATTGTTTCTGCATTTACTGCAACGGCAACCACACAGGTAAAGGAAGATATTCTTCAGCTGCTGGATATGAAGGATCCTTATACTATAACGACAGGCTTTGATCGTAAGAATTTGTACTTTGCTGTGGAAAAGCCGAAGGATAAATACCAGGCACTTCTGCATTATGTAAAACAGCATACGGAGGATGCGGGCATTGTCTACTGTCTGTCAAGAAAAACAGTGGAGGAGGTCTGTGATCGACTATGCGCCGATGGCTTTGCGGCAACACGCTATCATGCCGGTTTGAGCGATGCAGAGCGTATGAATAATCAGGATGATTTTATCTATGACAGAAAAACCATCATGGTCGCTACCAATGCGTTTGGAATGGGGATTGATAAATCCAATGTGCGGTTTGTCGTTCATTTCAATATGCCTAAAAATATGGAAAGCTATTATCAGGAGGCGGGAAGAGCCGGGCGTGACGGGGAACAGGCTGATTGTATCTTGCTGTACAGCGGCAAGGATGTCCGTTTGAATCAGTTTTTGATTGAACAGGGAAGCGGTCATGAGGATATGGAAGAGGCTGTTCGCATGGAGCTGCAGCAAAAGGAAAAGGAACGGTTGAAATCCATGACCTTCTATTGTACGATTCCCAGCTGTCTTCGTCATTACATGTTAAAATACTTCGGTGAGGAAAGTGATGGCTTCTGCGGCAGCTGCTCAAACTGTCTGACACAATATGAGGAATGTGATATCCGTATGGAAGCATCCCGTCTTGTGGAATGTATCCGTCACAGCGGAGAACGCTTCGGGAAAACGATGATTGTAGATATTGTTAAGGGCAGTGCGAACGCCAAAATCAAAAGCTATCATCTGGATAGAAATCCGGCTTATGGTTCGTTGAAGGACAGCTCACGCAATCATCTTTATGAAATCCTTCAGCATCTGCAATTTCAGGGTATCCTGAAACAGAGTGAGGACGGCTATTCGGTACTGTCGATTCATCAGGAGGAGCTGCTTCCTACAGATGGACCGCTGATGATGAAAATTGTCAAGGAGAAGCAGGTGCAGACCCCTGTGGTACAGACAGATAGTGGCGATAACCGGCTGTTTGAATTGCTGAGAATCTGCCGTTCCCAGCTGGCACGAAAAGCCCATGTTCCTCCGTACATGGTTTTCTCCGATAAGACACTGCATGATATGTGTGCGAAAGCACCGCATTCAAGAGAAGAAATGCTGGGAGTCAGCGGTGTCGGTGAAGTGAAATATGATAAGTACGGAGAAGCCTTTTTAAAGGTCATCGCATCCTTTGACTCATAAAGACTTAAACACCTTGCGTTCATGAAAAAAACGCAGGTGTTTTTTCAAATGATAAATCTTATCAGGGAAATACCTTTTTCCTCATAAAGATGAATGGCAATTCAACCCGCTGTACTTGTAAAGCGGCATGATTATGATATCATGGTTATAGCATTACAATGAGGTATTGTTAGAAGGAGGATACAGCCATGAGTATCATATGTATTGGTCAGTGTGCCTATGATTTAACATTTCCCATACAGGAGCCATTGATAGAAAATCAGAAATATCGGATTATGGAGCCATTCTCCTGTATTGGCGCACCAGCGGCAAATGCGGCATATTTATGTGCCCTATGGAATGCAGAAACCGTATTGATTTCCAGATGTGGCAAAGATTTCTACGGTGCGGAAATCCGAAGAGTTTTAAAGGAAGCAGGGGTTGATACAGCATACCTTATGGAGGATGAAAGCTTTTCAACACCGGTAAGTGCTATTATCGCCAATTCCTTTAACGGGTATCGCACCATATTCAACTGTCCCGGTATACAGCGAAAGCTGGAGTTCCATTACCCAGAGCAGGCAGAAATTCTCTTACTGGACGGTCATGAGCTGCAGGCGTCATTGGAGGCACTCAGCCGTTATCCGGATATTGACAGTATAATGGATGCCGGAACCTTTCACGAGGAAACAAGCGTACTTGCCCAAAAGGTGACCTATCTCGTCTGTTCTCAGGATTATGCAAGACAGTTCAGCAATATCGAGGTGTCCATACAGGATGAAAACAGCTGGAGACAGACCTTTGATGCCCTGCATGCACTGAATGCGGGATATATCGTTGTAACTCTGGGAGATCAGGGATTATTGTATGAGGATACGCAGGGGATACACCATATAGAGGCCTTCAACGTATCGGCAGTGGATACGACCGGAGCCGGCGATATCTTCCATGGCGCGTTTACATACTGTATTCATAAGAGCTATCCGCTGCAGGATGCATTGATAATTGCTTCCGCAACCAGTGCGATTTCTGTGCAGACTCTGGGAGGACAGACATCCATACCCACAAAGGCGGCTGTGAACAGGTTTTTGAATGAGCAGTGTTGTCATCTTATTTTAAAATAGCCATATACTTTATGCACGGATTGTTTTCAAGTGACCTGCTGTTTTAACTTTTTTTAATGAATGCGGCTGGAATATGATAAACTATAATTATTAACCTATCTGCAGGAATGCGTGTGACTGCGCATATGAATTGAGCTTTCACAAAGCTGTATCGGAGGTGTGAAAATGAAAGAAATCTATCTGGCAGGCGGCTGCTTCTGGGGAATGCAGGCATATTTTGAACAGCTGCAAGGTATCGTGGCAACAGAGGTCGGCTATGCGAACGGACATGTGGAAAACCCAACCTACGAAATGGTTTGCGGCGGTACTACCGGGTATGCAGAAGCCCTGCATATTCAATATGATGCATCCGTGATTACATTGCGCTTCCTGTTATCCTTATACTATGATGTCATTGATCCGACCAGCTATCATCGTCAGGGAAATGATATCGGGGAACAATATCGAACAGGTATTTACTATGTGGATGAAGCAGATCAGCCGGTTATCGAGGCTTCCCTGCAGGAGCTGGCAAAATGTTATGAGGAACCGATTGTTGTAGAAATGAAGCCATTGACGAGCTTCTGTTCTGCGGAGGAGTATCATCAGGAATATCTCAAAAAAAATCCAGGCGGATATTGCCATATATCCAGGGAAAAAATACAGACAGTAAAAGATAGGAAACTGGGATAAAACCCATTTCTATCATGTGTCTGCATTTCGTTTTTTCAGACTTGATTTAGAGAAATACATTTCATATGAATGTTTAAAGGGATAGTATAAAAAAACTACGTTACCATTCAAAACGTAGTTTTTCAATATTGCAAGGCTATGTTCTACGTACTCTTTCTGCGCCCTTGAGCGCTGCATACAGCAATGCTACATCCACAGGAAACATCACCACATTTTTAATCAGCCGCACCATGGTAAAGAGCGGACTCTGGTACATCATGTTCAGCCATAGAGATGTCAGAATCAGATTGATAAATACAGTGATGCAGGCTCTGGCAATGATCACTCTGGGAAGGGTGATTTTTTTCTTATAAAAGAAGCAGCCATATATCATTCCGGTTAAAAATTCGTTGACAGCAAACCCCGGGAAGTAGGGACCATCAGGTCGAATGATATATTTCAGCGTATCTGCAATGACACCGGCAAAGCCCGTACAGATCGGCCCGTAATACATGCCGCATACAGCAGCCGGAATACTGGAAAATCCAATACGAAGCGTTGGTGTTATGGGGATGAACAGTGTGCCGACAACGACATTCAATGCGGTCAGCATGGCGGTTCCGGTAAGTGCGGGAACCTTGCGCAGCTGTTCTGCGCTAGTTTTCATCAAACCGGGAAGCCCGGCGATTTCTTTCGCAAAGTTCATAAAAAAATACCTCCTTTCCGATATTGCATATAGAAAAGAGATATGAAAAGTTTTCTCATGCAACAGCGGGATGCGACCAGGAAACCGCAAGATAAACTTTTCGCCCGTCTGACAACTCCCCGTTCAGATGGTACTTAACGCTTCCTGACCTACTCTGCTTATGGGTAGATTATAGAGCAGCAGGAAAGAAAATACAAGTGTTTTTTTCAGAACTATATGGATGAAGCACTGACGGTATCTGAACGGCAAACGGAACATTGAATTTGTTTATGGAGAATGAACGACATTGTGAAAAAAGCTTTTTTATAAACAAACGATGAGGCGTAATTTCAAGTGCAGATAAATTCAGGAGGCTTTCATAGATATCGGGAAAAAAGCACTGTATATATGTAAATAATGCCGGAATACCTGTTATCCTGCATTTTCACTTGTGAAATCATTGATTTGTGAAAATTTCCTTTTTTTATGCAAAGTGTCGGTGTATAATAAAATATGGCAAGGAAAGTGAGGATTTTTTATGATCAATACATTAATTGAAAAAATCAAGGGGAAGGGAACACGTATCGTATTTACGGAAGGCTCCGACCCGCGTATTCTGGAAGCAGCAATCCGTCTGCATAAGGAAAATATCGTAGTACCTGTTCTGCTGGGAAACCGTGCGGAAATAGCCGGTTCTGCAGCAGCAAACGGATGGGATATCGAAGGCATTGAAACACTGGATCCAATCGAATACAAGAACATGGATATGATGGTTACAAAGGTGATCGAGCTGCGTAAGGGTAAGCTGGATGAAGCACAGGCAAGAGAAGCATGTCTGCACAGAAACTTCTTTGGTACCATGTATGTAAAGCTTGGTTGTGCGGATGGTCTGCTAGGTGGTGCTACATACTCAACAGCAGATACTGTACGTCCTGCATTACAGCTGATTAAGACAAGACCGGGAAACTCCATCGTTTCCAGCTGCTTTATTCTGATGAAGGATGGCGAAGAAAATCTGGTTATGGGAGACTGCTCCATCAATATCGACCCAAGTGCAGATGATCTGGTTGAAATCACTCTGCAGACTGCTCATACCGTACGTCAGTTCGGCATTGAGCCAAGAGTCGGATTGCTGTCCTACTCCACACTGGGCTCCGCAAAGGGTGCCAGCGTTGCGAAGGTAAATGAAGCGGCTACCCGCTTAAAGCGTATGCCTCTGGATTTCGCAGTCGAAGGTGAAGTACAGTTTGACTGTGCGGTTGCTCCGGAGGTTGCTAAGCTGAAAGCACCGGACTCCAAGGTTGCAGGAAATATCAATACATTCATTTTCCCGAATATTGATGCAGGAAACATCGGCTATAAAATTGCATCCCGTCTGGGCGGATATGAAGCAATCGGACCGATTCTGCAGGGTCTGAATGCACCAATCAACGATTTGTCCCGCGGATGTAATGCGGAAGAGGTCTTTAAAATGGCCATAGTAACTGCTGCACAGAAATACATGGATATCTAAGCAGTTACATCATAAACTCATAAGGTATGATCGCATACAGGCGTTGATGATGATCAACAAAAGGACAAACGGAGATTCCATGTTCTGTTGAAAAAGCAGCAGAGCAGGGAATCTCTTTTTTGCATTCCGAACAGGAAAAGAAACGTTTATTTTAATATAGATAGCTTTGGTGAGGAATATCGGCGGTAGCTATGATTACCTTTATATATACATAGGCGGGAAAAGAGGATATAATGAAGGAAAGAGGATTGGAGGCGATATGCTATGCTTGCTATATGGAATCGAAAAGAAGTTATGCTGACAAATGATATGGAACGGCTTGCGAAAGCGCGTTATGCTCTACAAGGTGCAGGAATCGTCTACACATTGAAAACAAAAAATTTTTCGGCAGTTCATCATGGAGGTCCGGCTATTGCCCAAAATTCAAGACATCAGGATGTCATGTATTATCTCTACGTGCATAAAAAGGATGAGGATAGGGCGCTGTACGTTATTCAGGAAGCGCTGCGCAGCTCCTGATCATCCGCCCTTTAACGGGCTTCAAAAGAGTTTGCTGGTTCTTGCAGTCATGTCAGTGCGAAGCTGCAGAGTCAGATACTGCTTTAACGGATAAAGTAAAACTGCGTTTCATAATGGATGCATGAAATATTGATGATTACATAAGCATCCATCTCTTCATACGAAAACAGGCGGTACTGCAGCCGTCTTTTTTGCATACGTTAGTAAGGGTGAAATTTTGAAAAAAGAACAAATGCATATCGGACTGGCATTGTCCGGCGGTGGTATGCGCGCAGCGATTTATCATCTTGGCGTGCTGAGATATCTTGCCCAACAGGGGCTTATGGGCAGGGTTTCCCATATTTCAACAGTATCCGGTGCCAGTATCTGTATGGGGCTGATCTACGCCTGCAATGCCAATCAATGGCCGAGCGATACACAGTTTCTGGAACGGGTATTACCTGCTGTTAAGAAGTGTATCACACAGAAGGATATTCAGTGGCATGCGTTGCTTCGTCTGTTTTTGCAGCCCTATTACTGGGATAAAAAGGTCAATCTTCTGGCGAAGGTGATGGAACAGCGCTGGGCAGTGAAGGGCTGTCTGCAGGATATTGCAAGCTGTCCGGCATGGACCATCAATACAACAGCTTATGAATCGGGTAAGGACTTTCGCTTTTCCAGTGCAAGAATGGGGGAACGGGATTCCAGCTATGTCATGCATCCGTCCTTTGCATTGTCACATGCTGTTGCGGCAAGTGCCGGATTTCCGGTACTCATCGGTCCCTACAAGCTGAAAACAGACAAGTATATCTGGACGGATGCTACCGGAACGATCACAGTCCGGCCGAGGGATCGTGTACTGCATCTGTGGGATGGCGGTGTCTATGATAATATGGGGCTTGACCCGCTTTTCACCACTGAGCAGGATGGCTGTCTGCACAGGAATATCAACTATCTGATTGTTTCCAATGCATCCGGCAACATCGAGCATAAGACAAGAAAGTATTCCTTTTCCATTGAAAATCTCAAACGCCTGCTGGATATCAATATGGATCAGGTGGAATCCTTACGTTCTCAGGAGGTTATTGACTTCTTCCGCAGATATCACAATGGTGTCTATCTGAAAATCGGTACAACAGTAAAGGAGATCATGCAGCATTGTGCGTTGTCAGAGGAACAAAGGGATGCATGGATCCGCAGCAGTATGAAGGAGGCTGAGGTACAGCGGGTTGCTGATTATAAGACAACACTGGAGAAGGTATCAGCATCTGATTATGATGCTATTTTACAGCACGGCTACGAAATCGCCAAAGCAACACTGTCATGTTTTGGGAATATCGCCTAAGTGTGTGCATTTTCACTAACACAAATGCCCGGTTGCGCATATAGTGAAGTGAGTAAGGAAAGAAAAGCTCTTGAAAGGGGAATAGCTATGTATCGAAACAGATATGACGATAACTGCGAATATGACGACTACGATTCCTACCGTGGATTTGATGAGCCAAAAGCTGGGCAGGACTGTGGCTGCAGATGCGACCGGGATTTTGACGATAACCGCTCTGCAGAGGATGAGCAAGGCTTTGCACAGGAATATTACAACTGCAATAGTGATGGCGGTTCAGCTTGTGACTGCGGCTGTGACTGCAACCGACCGCCGCGTCCGCCACGCCCGTATCCTGGTATCGGACCTACCGGTCCCATGGGTCCAAGAGGTCCAAGGGGTCCGCAGGGACCAAGAGGTCTGCAGGGTCCTCAGGGAAGAGAAGGCCTGCAGGGCTTACGTGGTCCTCAGGGAAATACCGGCCCACAGGGAGTAGCAGGCGTTCAGGGTCCTACCGGATCAACGGGTCCTCAGGGAATGCCGGGTGAGCGTGGCGCAACCGGCGCCAGAGGGGCAACCGGAGCCCAGGGTCCACAGGGACCGCAGGGGGCAACCGGACCAGCCGGAGAATCTGCGCCCCTTGTACAATTTGCTTCCGTCAGTCTTCAGTCCTTTACAGATAAGCAGTTCTGTGCACAGGATGCCTTTGTATTTGATGTAGGCACCATTCAAAGCGGATTTACAATTTCTGAGGACTATCAAAGTGTCATTGCAGGACATGCCGGAACCTATGTGGTGCAGTTCGGCTGTCTGCTCGCTTCACAGCCATGTGAGGGGGATGCTGTTGCTCTGGAGCTGAACAGTTCCATGATCATCGAGGAATCCAGAATACCGATGCTGTGTGAAGGAAGCTTTGTGCAGGGCAGTTGTATTGTCGAGTTAGGTGAGGGAGATAGTCTGCGCATGGTCAGTGATACTTCCCAGGGAGTCAACGTATGCAGCTTTAACAATACAGTCAATGCCTATCTGATTGTTTATCAGATTAACTGATAAGCAGCTTCGGATAGGGAAAGGGGTCGATGTATGGCGGGAATTAGTGTTTGCATGATTGTCAAAAACGAAGAGGAGGTTCTGGCACGCTGTCTTGCCTGTGTAACCTCCTTTGCGGATGAAATTATTGTTGTGGATACCGGAAGTACAGATAAGACAAAGGAAATTGCGGCCGGCTTCACGGATAAACTTTATGATTTTGCATGGTGCGATGATTTTTCCAAGGCGCGTAACTATTCCTTTTCCAAGGCAACACAGGACTTTATCATGTGGCTGGATGCGGATGATGTGATATTGCAGGAGGATCAGGAACAGCTCGTGGAGCTGAAGCAGCGACTGCAGCCGGAGGTTTCCATCATAATGATGAAATATCATACAGCGTTTGACGATAAGGGAAATCCTACCTTTTCCTATTATCGGGAGCGCTTGATGAACCGGCGTATGCAGCATCGCTGGACCGGTGTCATTCATGAGGTGATACCATTAACAGGAATGGTACAGTATGAGGACATTGCGATTACACATCAGAAGCTGCATGTCAATGATCCGGACCGTAACCTTCGCATTTTTGAAAAGCTACTGGCACAGGGGAAGCAGCTGGACGCAAGAGAACAGTTCTATTACGCAAGGGAGCTGTACTATCATGCACGTTACTATGATGCTTTGCAGGTGTTTGAAGCCTTTTTGGACGGAAAGCAGGGATGGGTGGAAAACAACATTGATGCGTGTGAAATGATGGGCTACTGTCACAGTGCGCTGCAGCAAAAGGATGAGGAGCTGCAGTCCTATCTGCAGAGCTTTCGATATGATGCACCAAGGGCGGAGCTTTGCTGTGATATCGGAAAATACTTCTTTGATGAAAAACGCTGGAAGGAAGCGGTGTTCTGGTATGAAACAGCATTGCATCGGACACGTGATGATAAAAGCGGTGCCTTTGTTCGTGTTGACTGCTATGGTTATCTTCCGGCAATTCAGCTCTGTGTCTGTTACTGGCAGCTGCATGACCGACAGGCGTCCATGCATTACAACGATATCGCAGGCAGATACAAGCCGGACAGCATCGCAGTACAACAAAATCGAAAATTTTTCGGGAATGCATCCTAGTAAATTCGGGATGTATTCTTTTTTTGATAACAGGTGTGTTGGCTGCATGCGGCAGTCATCTACCCGTAAGGATAGAAAAAAGTCGGGATATATCATATATATAAGGAAGCATAACGGAAAAAAGGAAGAGTGGAAAATATTTGACAGGGAAGAAAAGCTGGTGTATAATTCATAGCGTGCTATATATTAGCTGATAAAGTGCGAGGTGAAAGCATGGCGGATATGCATATCGGATATCTCATAAAACAGGTGTTTCTAATGAATCAGGCCAGATTGAATACCATATTTGCGGAATTTGATTTGACGGCTTCCCAGACCTTCACGCTGATTTACCTGTTTAAGGCTCATGAACGCGGAGAGCAGGTACATCAAAAGGACATTGAGGATGCAATGGATATATCCAATCCATCCGTAACCGGTATTCTGAATCGTCTGGAGCATAAGGGACTGATCCATCGTGTCGCAAGCACAAAGGATGCGAGGGTGAAAAATATCGTGGTCAGTGAACAGGCGCTGGAGCTGGACAAGATTCTCAGAGAGAAATTCAAGGAGAATGAAGAGGAGCTGGTGACGGCACTGAATGATGAGGAAATCGCATGTATGCAGAGCTGCCTGCTGAAAATGCTTGGGCAGAAGAGCTGATGCTTTTCTTTTCACAAAATACATAGCATGCTATCGAAAAGGAGATGACAATATGATTAAACGGATTTTACAGGAAGTAAAAGAATACAGGAAAGCCTCCTTTCTCGCTCCGATCTTCATGGTGGGAGAAGTTGTACTGGAAATTTCACTGCCGTTTCTGATGTCCTTTATCATTGATAAGGGTGTGAGTCAGGGCGATATGACGGAAGTGACAAAATATGGTGTCATTATGATTGTGGCAGCCTTCGGCTCCTTGTTCTGCGGGGCGATGTCGGGGAAATATGCAGCTTATGCATCGGCAGGCTTTGCCAAGAATCTGCGCAGAGCAATGTTCTACAATATTCAGGATTTCTCGTTTCATAATATCGATAAATTTTCTACAGCCGGTCTGGTGACTCGCCTGATGACGGATGTGACGAATATACAGAATGCCTATCAGATGGTGCTGCGGATGTGTGTGCGTGCTCCATTGACGCTGGTTTGTGCTATGGCAATGACGTTTGTGATCAATGCCGAGCTGTCCATGGTATTTCTGTATGCGATCGCCTTTTTGGGAATCGTTCTGATTTTTATTATGAAATTTGCCCATCCGATTTTTCTGCAGGTATTCAACAGGTATGATGATTTAAATGCAAGTGTACAGGAAAATATTACGAATATGCGTGTCGTAAAGGCATATGTAAAGGAAGATTATGAGATTTCAAAATTTAATAAGGCATCCTATAATATTTACCGTATGTTCAAAAAGGCGGAGAATATTCTGATTTTTAATTCTCCGGCAATGCAGCTGTCCATGTATGCCTGTATCCTGGCGATTTCCTGGCTGGGGGCAAGAATGATTGTCGATGGTTCTATGACAACCGGTGAGCTGATGAGTATGATGACCTATACGACGAATATCCTGATGTCACTGATGATGCTGTCTATGATCTTTGTCATGCTGTCCATGAGCTTTGCCTCCGTTCAGCGAATTGATGAGGTACTGGATGAAAAGAGTGATATCGTTTCACCGGAAAAGGCTGTTACCGAGTTGAAGGACGGTTCCATTGATTTTCACCATGTCAGCTTTGCATACAGTGTGGATCAGGAGGCTGATTCACTGGAGGATATTGATTTGCATATCCGCTCAGGAGAAACGATTGGAATACTTGGAGGTACGGGAAGCGGGAAGTCCTCTCTTGTGCAGCTGATTCCCCGACTGTATGATGTGACAAAGGGAAGTCTGAATGTTGGCGGTGTGGATGTAAAGGAATTTGATTTGGATGTACTGCGGAATCAGGTATCCATGGTATTACAGAATAACGTGCTGTTCAGCGGTACGATCAAGGATAATCTGCGCTGGGGAAATCCCAATGCGAGTGATGAGGAAATGCTGCAGGCATGCAGGCTTGCCCAGGCGGATGAATTTATCCAGCGGTTTCCGGATGGCTATGATACGCATATAGAACAGGGTGGAAGCAATGTATCCGGCGGTCAGAAGCAGCGTCTTTGTATTGCCAGAGCCTTACTGAAAAAACCGAAGATTCTGATTCTGGATGATTCCACAAGCGCGGTGGATACGCGGACGGATTATCTGATACGAAAGGCGTTTCGCGAGGATATTCCGGATATCACGAAGCTGATCATATCCCAGCGTATCTCCTCTATTGAGGATGCGGACAGAATTGTGGTTCTGGATGATGGAAAAATCAACGGTATTGGAACTCATGCGGAGCTGTTAAAAACAAATGAAATCTATCAGGAGGTTTATCGTACGCAGGTGAAAGGAGGCGATGAGAATGCAGATTAAGAAAAACAAGGTAAAAGCGGACAGGGATTCTCTACAGGTGCTGACGCGGCTGTGCGCTTATGTTATTCGCAATTACAGGGTTTCCTGTTTCTTTGTGTTGATTTTCATTATCATCAGTTCTCTGGCAACAGTGGCAAGCTCCCTGTTTCTGAAAAGTCTGATTGATGATTATATCGCACCGATTCTGGCATCCAACGGACCGGCGGATTTCGGACCTCTGTTTCAGGCGCTGTGTGCCATGGCTGCCATTTATGTATGCGGTATTGCTTCCACGTATCTGTATGCCAGAATTTTGATCAATGTGGCACAGGGGACGATGAAACGGATTCGTGATGATTTATTTGCACATATGGAAAAGCTGCCCATCCGCTATTTCGATACGCATCATCATGGCGATATCATGTCGGTATATACGAATGATACGGATACACTGCGGCAGGTAATTTCACAAAGTATTCCACAGCTGCTGTCGAGCGCGATTACTGTCGTGAGTGTCTTTCTTTCCATGTGTGTGCTGAGTCTTTATCTGACGGTCATTGTCGTGGTTATGGTAATCGTCATGAAGACGGCAATGTCTAAAATCGCAGGACAGAGTGCTGTTTATTTCAAGCGGCAGCAGAGTGATCTCGGTGTTGTGAACGGCTATATTGAAGAGATGATGAGCGGGCAGAAGGTCATTAAGGTGTTTACGCATGAACAGGAAACAAAGGATGGCTTTGATCAGGTGAATGAGCAGCTGTTTGACAGTGCTTATCAGGCGAATAAGTTTGCAAATATCCTGATGCCAGTTATGGGAAATCTGGGGAATATATCCTATGTATTGACGGCATTGCTCGGTGGACTAATCGCTATCAACGGCATCGGTGGTCTGACATTAGGTGCTCTGGCATCCTTCCTGCAGTTGAATCGATCCTTTACTATGCCGATTACGCAGATATCCCAGCAGTTAAATTCCGTTATTATGGCATCCGCAGGTGCTTTCCGCATCTTTGCATTGATGGATGAAGACCTAGAGCCGGATGATGGCCTGGTGACGCTTGCACATGTGCAGGAGGTTGACGGTGAGCTGATTGAGAGTGAGGTGCCGACAGGAAAATGGGCATGGCGGCATCCGCGAGGAGATGGTGCTGTGCAGTATGTTCCTCTGGTTGGAAATATCATTTTTGATGATGTGGATTTTGGCTATCATGAGAATAAGCAGATTCTGTATAACATCAAGCTGTATGCTGATCGTGGTCAGAAGGTGGCATTTGTCGGTGCTACAGGTGCAGGAAAAACCACAATTACCAATTTGATCAACCGATTCTATGATATACAAAAGGGGACGATCACGTATGATGGCATTGATATCAAGCTGATCAAGAAGGATGATCTGAGAAGGTCTTTGGGCATCGTTTTGCAGGATACGCATCTGTTTACCGGAACAATACGAGATAATATTCGATATGGTAAGGCGGATGCTACGGATGCGGAAGTGATTGCGGCGGCAAAGCTTGCAAATGCACATGGCTTTATACGACATCTGGAGCATGGCTATGATACGGTGATCAGCGGAGATGGGGCTTCTCTTTCTCAGGGGCAGCGGCAGCTGTTGTCAATTGCCAGAGCGGCACTTGCGAATTCACCGGTTCTTATTCTGGATGAGGCGACAAGCTCGATTGATTCCCGTACCGAGAAAATTGTGCAGGATGGTATGGATAAGCTGATGGAGGGAAGAACGGTGTTTGTCATTGCGCATCGGCTTTCCACAATCAGAAATTCCGATGTGATTATGGTGATGGATCAGGGGAAGATCATTGAGCGTGGAAATCATGAGAAGCTGATGAAGGAGAGGGGAACATATTATCAGTTATATACCGGGGGACTGGAGCTGGATTAGGTAGTGTTTTGAAATGAAAAAGGACTGTCTGTTTGAAGAAGAATAATATTTCTTTGACAGGCAGTCTTTATCATATTGGATTCGTATTTTTTGTATATGTATAGATGTAAGACATCTTAAAGCTTTGATACAGCGTCCTCAAATTCCTTCAGGATATTGTGATGCGCTAAGAATTCAAATACTTCTTCATTGGTTAAATCCTTTTCGTATTCATCAATTACATTGCATACGGTGTTACTTAATGGATATGGCTCACCGCTTTGGGTGCGGATGAAGTGCAGGTGCCAAGTGTTTTCCATCACTGACAATGTGATGGAGGCGGTATCCTCGCCCATATCACCCCAGATGGGCTTGGTGAAGATATCAGTAAAAAATGAGTAATTTGAACTGATAAATTTATTTTTATAATCGTTAATAGTTTGTATCGTCATATCGTCCCTTCCTTTATTTCTTTATCATTTTAGCATTATTTAAGCTTAAGTACAAATATTACAGATATATAAGAAGATTGTAATCCTATACTTGATTTGATATGATACATACAGGTGATGTAGTATGAAAAAAATAGAAGTCGTAGCCGCAATCATAAAGAAGGATGACTTTTATCTGATTGCTCAGCGATTGAAAGGTGAATTTTCTGGACTCTGGGAGTTTCCTGGAGGCAAGCTTGAAGAAGGAGAAACACCGGTTCAAGCTTTAAAAAGAGAAATAAAAGAGGAGATGGATATAGAAATTTATAATGTGCAGTATTTTGAAACAATTCAATATGAATATCCTACATTCCATTTGAATATGGCATGTTATTTCTGTGAAATAAGAAAGGAACCCTCTTATTTATATGATCACGCAGCTATTAGGTGGTTCCATATAAATGAGGAAACTATAAAAAGCATCCACTGGGTTCCAGCTGATGCTTTAGTTATAGAAAAGCTAATGAAAACATATGTTAGAAATAGTATTCATTAAATATTTCTAGCATTTTTTGTTTATTGAAGCCAGCCTTTGCGAAATCCCTTTTTCGTTTGTGATAGATACTCCAAAATACCGCTTCTTTAGATGATCGATCACCATAATGTATTTGAGCGTGACATAAAGGACAAAGACATATAAGATTGAACATATCATCCAACCAAAGATTGGGAAAATCCTTCTGTGCTTTCATAGGTATTAAATGGTGACATTCCATATACTGATGAAGGCCAGTGGTATTTGAAAAGGTTTCATGATCATTGCTTATTTCACATTGATAATTATGATTTTCTAAGCATGTTGCTTTGAAATGTGGGTCTGTTGTTACTCTCTTATGTATTGTGGTATTTTCAAATGGCTTTTTGTGTTTACGCTGTTCAGCGATCTCAGCTAGCTGCTCCTTACTATACCCTTTCGTTTTTCCAAGGTGGATGTCTTGGAATTGTTTCTCATCCTCAGCTGTTTCTTTAAAATCAAGAAAATCCTCATTCGCTATCTTTTGTACAACGTCAATCTTAAAAGGGGTGTTATTTACTAAATTAAATAAATAATCAAATTGTCCCTTGCTTAATGTAAATAAGTAACCTTCGTTTATGTGAAGACCTTTGTTGAAAGCACCTTTACTCGCTTGTAAATATAGTAACTGTTGAATATGTTCAGAATATTTAATAGCAGGATTAATTTCATAATAATCAACATCTACCTTACGCCCATCTGAATCCCAGTCCTCAGTAGGAAATGGATTTTCAAAATCATAACATGCTCCTCTTGCTATGCCATAGTATGATAGATATCCACCTTTATTACTGAAAATAATGTCTCCCTTCTCTATTTTCAACATAGTGTCCCAATGCCGTTGTTTACGCCCTTTTTTATCTTTAGGTGCCCAAAGATAACCTCCAGATATTTCTTCTTTTTGTGTACGATTTTGATTAACAATAAAATATTTCATATCAGTCAAAAAACTCCTTTACATTCACATCTAATACCTCGGCAAGTATGAATAATGCATCAAGAGAGAAGCTTTTATTACAATTAGGCGCTTCAATCTTGCTGATATAGCTTATACTTAAACCTGACAGTTCACTCAACTGCTCTTGTGTTAAATGCTTAGCAGTACGCAATACTTTTATTTTTGATGCAATCCGATTATATTCCTCAAAATAATTTTCTTTCATTTTATTATGTTAACAGTACATTCATGTTATCTCCTTACTTCCATTATAGAAGTAATTAAATAGCCTATCCTTTCACTTATAGTGAAATCCAATCGAGATAATAGCTTTCTATGCAGTTTACTTTATGATAGATTCTATGAGGATGTAGTAGGATGCTTGAAAAGAGCTGTCACTAGAATTTTACTTCTTAGTAACAGCTCTTTTCACTATTCACTTTTCAAATCACCAGCAGCCCTTATCTTCAGCCTGCTTGTTTTTTGGATAATACGCCAATGGTTCATTATCATATCGATACTGCACAGTATCACGAACCGCTCCAGCCGTAACAGCCAAATCAACCGCCTTCGCCTTTTCAATTGCTTCCTCACAAGGCACCTCATCATCTGAAACCTGCTGCTCTCATGTACCACTTACCTTTGAAATGGCAGCACCAATTGCATTTGCTACTCCAAAATGCTCTGGCTTCGCCTCCTGCCTGCAACAAGACAACGGCTTTGACACAATCACGGAGCCACCGCCTACAGCACCAGATCTACATCTTGGGTACTGATTTTCATGCGGTCAATGCTATTCCCAAACATGACCGCCATTGCTCTTTTCGTAAACGCCATAATGATATTCTTTGTCAGGGCTGTATATCCAACATCCGTCATACCTAAGTAAACCGCGGTATCATAGTATCACCATATCCATGAAATTCTGATATGAAAGCTTATCCTAATAGCTATGTCATCCCATTTATATCTGAAACCAGCTTGCTTTAGTATAAGAAATTATCAGGATAACCCAATTTCACAATAAAGCCAGTATACAGTCGAGTAATTGTATTCCTATTGATTTAAATAAATTACAAAAGTTTAAATGTAAGCGTTATAATTAAAGCATAGGGAAGGAGGGAAGAGGTTTGTAATTTACTCATAGTCTAGGAGGGTGAAAAAATGAGAAAATTATTTGTATTCGCAACATTCGCATTACTTCTTGTATTACCAACGTCTACTTCCATTCAGGCACATCCAGGAAGAACCGACAGTAATGGCTGTCATACATGCCGGACAAATTGTGAGAAATGGGGATTGGCTTATGGCGAATATCACTGTCACAATGGTGGAGGTACGAGTTCCTCAGGTGGAACATCAGCACCATCAACGAGTGGATCCTCAACACCATCTCCAAGTACACCGCAACCTGTTCAGGAGGCAAAACCAAAGGTTGAAGTTCCGGCACAGCCGAAAATTGATTATGCAAAAGAAGGGGCTACGGATGGATATTCGTTCAAAATGAAGAATCCGGACAAAACGCTGGAAGATGTAACCTATACCTACTCTCAAAAAGCCTACAAAACAGCCTTTAATAAATCCTATGAAAAAGCAGAAACCGAGCTTATGAACAATTCATCCTCACTGGCAGAAACAAACGGAAAGAAAGATGCTTTGGAAAAGGAAGCGTATCAGTTGAAGGAACTCCCATCCAAAATTATAAAAAATGAATATATAGAATATTATAAAACAGCCTTTGATGATGCGGAACAGGAAGTGAAAACAGTTCTGCAGGGTACGGCAGAGTACAATGCCTATGAATATGTATACAATGACAAAAAGATATCCGATGTAGAGGATTATAACTTGAAGAAATTTAAAGCAATCTATAAGGAAGCATATGATACATCCGTCAAGAGCTATGAAAAAGAAAAAAAGCAATTGCTTCAGCTTGCAAAAGACAATGGAAAAAAGGACGGAGAAGAAGGTGAGGATCAGAATCTTGATTTTCTGGATGCTGTGAAGGATACTGCTTTTTATCCAGCCGCGAAAGAAGCTTATGAGGAGGCATATGAAGAAAATAAAAAGGAAAGCAGTCTGTTGATAGGAATGGCTGCGACAGCTGTTCTTATTCTGGGTGTGTATCTGTTTATTAAAAAACTGCGGAATCGAAAAAAGGCATAGAGGCAAGACTTTGAACGAGACTATAGATGAAGAGTCCCTACACAGCTATGCTTTTTGTTAAAATAATGATGTAAAGGAGGAAAGGCGTATGACAAGCTTACTGTGAAGTGTAAGCTGTGGTTATACCAGGGACATACTATGAATTATTTACATAAGAAAGACGCAAAAAAACTGATAAAGCTTCGAGAGGAATATTTGAAGTTTGTTTATAAAAACCATGTATACAGTGTATTGCTCATGCAGGAACCGAATAAGCATCAAAAAATGAATCAGGCATTAGCCTATATCGGCTCCCATCCACAATGTCTAAAGGAGTTTTTCGACAGCAGAAAGTGGAATGAAAGTGACAGCAGTATACTGAGAGGCTGGAAGGAAGAGCACTATGGAGAATATCGTATTATAGATGTTACACCGGACTATATAGAACTGTATGATGAAGATAAGGATAACCTGTATCGGATGAAAGCGATTGGTATGTATCTTCTTGCTGATGTATGGAATGTATTACCTGAGCATCGCTGGAAAGGGTCATTTTTTCAATATCGAAATGAGTTTATTTTGGATTCTGTTGCGGAAATCCTCATTAAGCAGAATGCTACGCTGGAAGAAGCGGAAGATTTCTATGAATCTATTGTACGGCATAGAAATGTAAAAGGTGCCTATATCAATGATCAGGATGTAACATATGATCCTTTACCGGAACGTATAGAGCATGACAATTTTTCGGAGCTTATGCATGACTTTATCGCTCCAATTGGCAATGCGAATAATTTAAGCTTTCAAGAATTTGTCGCAGTAATCAAATTAGCATCCTTAGGATGGAACATTGCCCAAATAGGTAAAGATGCCCTGCAAACAGAATTGGCACAGCTGGAGCTGGATGCCCTGGATATCGTTGAATTCTTCCGGCAGAGAAAAAACAAATATTTCAAGGAAAACAAAACCTTAATTCAGTCAGCAGAGGCACATGATGGAAATGAAGGCTTTGAATTGCGGCTTGTCGTGGGAAATATGGAGGATTTGACTATTGAACAGACAGCAGATTGAAAAGAAAACTGCCGCTGTTATTGAAAGGCAGCTGTATCAGAGAGGCTATGCAACAGTTGAGGACTCCCTCATACTAATGGGATGGCTGGAAGAGAAATATTTGACACATTGGAGGAAGGGACAGGTGCCTTATCTCGAAAAGGTATGCTGTACGAATTTATCCAAGCTCAGTTATTTTATGAAGCAGTATTTTGCATATGCAGCCAGAAAAGGCTATAAACTCAGTCTAACAAAGTCTTATCAATCCAAGACCAAAAAACTACTCAGATTTAGTAAATCGGGTAACGCCTCAATAGAACGCCGCTATAGCACCAGAATTATTGCATCTTATAAAAAGAAACCTCCACTCGATAAAATAAATGATAAGGAAGCCTTAAAAAAATAAACGATCAATGGGAGAGAACGATCGGTATCCTATGAAAATTAAAACAGACTTGTCGCAAATGGGAATGTACACGTTTGTGACAAGTTTTTTTAGTACGCTATTTTTTTTATGATTTGAACAGCCAGCTGATATAAATTCATTATCAGGCACTATCATGCAATGCGTGAGCTACTTATTTAGGTCTTTCTTGCTTTAGGGTGTTCATAATAGAGAAAATTCAACTTCTATTGATAATTCAATAGGGTTGAATTCTCTCTGTTAAATTTACCTGCAATTGAGTAAGAAGCCTTACTTATGGTTCTTTATTACATTGCTATTTGTCATTTGCACTGTGCTGAATAATAGTTTTGATATATCGTTATCTATCTATGCTTTATCTTTTTCATAAACAGAGAGTGCTTTCCTTAAATTATTTCTTACACGCTCTCGCAACTCGCTGGGCTCCAGTATTTCGCAATATAAAGCATATTGCATGGCATAGTACATAATACCGGTTTCCGTAGAATAAATACGTGCGATGAAATAATCGGAATCCTTTGTTTCCTGCAATATGATTTCCTGTCCAAACTGATCAATGACATCATTCAGTATCATTTTATGACAGCGAAGGAAAACCGCTACGGGCTCCCCTGAATACATATACATTTTGGTTTTGGAATATGCGTAAGGATCAAAGGAATTACGAAGTGCATCTGCGGATGTATCCAATTTTCTGATATCCTGCATACGGTCAATGCGATAATGCGTAAAATCATCATGCTTATCTGTTTTACAAATCAGATACAGATTTCCGTTTTCCTCAACAATATAATACGGATGCAGAAAATACGGTTTCTCTCTTTTCGTATCAGCTCCTTCTTCAGATTGTAGGTCAGATAGTACATCTGGATCATTTTATTCTCCTGTATTGCTTCCAAGAGGATATCCACATTCAGAAACAGCTGCCGGTTTTTCGTTTTTCGTGAGTTCTGAATATATACGGCGTTTTTAAAATCTTTACGATGATATCTGCTCTGCGTCTTCAGCAGCTTGTCGATGAGCTGAAAGCTGGAGCTGTCGCATATGAAATGTGAGGAATGAATCAGATTACACAAAACGTGTACCTCACTCTTTTCTAAATCCCGGTCAATCAGATAATAGCCCCGATTGGTTGTCTGGATGTCGATTCCAAAATTACGCAGCTGTTTGATATATGCAGAAAGCGTTCCGCGATTGATTTTAATATCATATACCTGCTCCAGTAATGGAATACAAGCATTACTGGATAAAGGATGTGCCTCATCCGAATACTCTTTCAATATATATAGTATCGCTATGGCACTCATTCTACTATCTTCCATATAACCATCCCTCCCATGTAGCTATAACAGAAAGGTATAAATATGCACCTTTTGGATGTTATGCTCTGTTTTCCCGTATATCATCTTTTCTATATTGTAACATGAAATGTTTATCGTCACTGTTTATAATTTTATACAATCCTTATCTTATAATGTAATTGTAAAGAAAGAAGGAGATTTTTATGACCTACATAACAATTGTTGGATTACGCTATTACTTTGGCAATGAGGTGTTTCGCGTGGGACAGAGGTTATTGATTGAAAAGGATATTGATAACGAAGAGGACGATGAAGCCATTCGCGTAATATCAGATGCCGGTGTGACGTTTGGCTATGTCGCGAACAGTGTGAGAACCGTCGCAAGAGGCTGTAAAAGTGCAGGACGCATTTATGATTGGTTTGAAAAGCAAACGGAAATTAGAATCATGTTTATTCTAAGCCATGTGGTAATTGCAAGTGTGGAATTGCCTGCTGTCATGTCCATTATGAATAAAGATACAGAAGACCTGTCATTTTAAGGAGAGAACAATATGCAATTCAATCAAGGGAATCATAATCACAATGAGAATACAGAATATCATTATTATGGTGACTATGTACAGCGGGAAGAAACGCATGTTCATATGCATGGGGAGGCATGGACAAAGCAGGGCCGGGAATATATGATATTTCAGCACTACACGGCATACGAAAGCTCCTGTTTGTAATCGTATTTGCTGCAGCTAATTGTATCAGATTATGCAGCTTTGGTTTCTTTGCCATCCTGCATCTGGCAGCTGTGATAATACAGAAATTTGTGGCCTTGTATCTTGTTCTCATGGGGATTATGCTGATCAGCGGACTGATGGGGGATGCAATACCGTGGATTTCTGTCATTGTGCTCACAATCACACTGGGTATTCTCTATCTGCTTTGTAATGATACAGAAGCCTGGTATGGATACTTTGTACAACTTATCAACAGAATGCTGGATGCTCTGTATCGGCGACTTGTATAATTTGTAAAAGAATAGGAAATATATGGTAGAATGATAGAGAAAGACGGTGAGGGATATGGAACTATATGATAAGCTTTTAAAACCGATAACCGAGGTGAATTATCTCAGAGCCGAGAATGTGGACCGTTACCGCATTATCATTCGCTATTTTTATCAGGAGCATGAAAAAATACATTACTGGATGTTTAAAGAGGATATTTATGACATGATATCCGCATTACCAGGATATGAAGACTATACCATGGAGAACTGTCAGAATGATTTGCAGGCACTGTGCGACTGGGGGAACCTCGTTGCTACACAGGATACCTCCGTTCCCAATACCTTACAGGAATTTAAAAATAAGAAATTTCGCTATCAGCTAAGTGAATATACCGTTGTAATTGAACGAATGACAATAGAGCTGGAGCATCTTGCTGTGGAAGGGGCATCCTTGGAACCGACGCTGCTGGAGCGGATTCGTAAACAGATTCTGCAGCTGCTTGCTGTAAGGGATAAATCCCATATGGAGGTCGCTGACTGGTGGCGAAGTCTGAACGATGATTTCATTCGTTTGAATCAGAACTATCAGGATTACATAAAGACATTAAACAGTGCCAAAGCAGAACAAATGATGAAGTCAAGAGAATTTCTGGTATTCAAAGATAAGCTGATCACCTATCTTCAGACATTTGTAAAAAGCCTGCAGGAGCACGGTATGATCATCGAGGATTATTTGAGCGGTGTAAAGGATGAAGATATGGCGCTGATTTTCGATAAGGTCGCAGAATATGAACTATCGATTCCCCGCATCAATTCCCATATCACAAAGACTGCCGTACTGGAAAATTGTCAGGGACGGTGGCAGAGTCTTTTCAACTGGTTTGTCGGAGAAAATGATAACAATGAGGTAAACCGCCTGTTTGAAATTACCAATGAAATCATACGGAAAATTACACGGTATGCACTGCAGATCGGTGAGCTGCACAATCAGGGGGCAAACCGTAAGGAGGAATACCGGCGTATAGCGGAAATATTCGCAAAATGCAATTCTATGGATGAAGCGCATCGCTTAAGTGCACTGGTGTTTGGGGCAGATACCTGTATGCATTTGAAAAACATCGCACCAAGGGATACGGAAAGCATTCACAGCGGGGTGTATCAGGAAGCTTCTGCCTTCCTTGCACTGGAGCCGCGTACAAAGGTGGCAAGAAAAAAGCATGAGCGAAAGCCTGCGGTGGATTACGCGCTGGACCGGCGAATACAGCGTCTGGAGTATGAGGCACAGCGCGAGGCTGAACAGAAGAAGATAAAGGAATTGAGTAAAAATGGAGAAATCATCTTTTCTCAGCTACCCTTACTTGACAAGGCCACCAGAAAAGCCCTTCTTAGCTGGGTATCCAAGGCACTTGCTGCAAGTGAGCGGCGAGCCAAAACAGATCAGGGGCAGTATTATCACATAGAGAAAGAGCGCGAAGGGGATTGCGTGCTGCAATGTGAGGATGGAAATCTGATAATGCCATGCTTCAAAATCCTGTTTGATGAGGAATTATCATGAAAATTATAGAAGAACTGATGAATCATCGCTGGATTCTGAAAAGTCAGGATCCGCAGCTGTATTATGAAATAAAGGATAATGCGAAGGAATTGAAGAAGAAGCTGCAGGAGAAATTCGGCTATGCACTCATCATCAATCCATATCTTGTAAAGCTGGAAAAAATCCCAGGCAAAGCGGAAGGCTGGATGGGGATTACTGAATTTGAAACGCTGATGGAATACCAGATGTTCTGTTATCTGCTCATGCTTCTGGAAGACAAGGAAGCAGGGGAACGCTTTATCCTGAGTAATATCTGTGAATTTATTCAGGTGCAGTTTCCAAAAGGCGAGCTGGAATGGACAAGTCTGCGAGCAAGAAGACAGCTTGTGCGGGTACTGCAATATGCTCTTAAAATGGGGATGATCATTTCCCGTGAGGGTGATGAGGATTACTTTCTAAAGGATGAAACCAGTGATATATTATATGAAAACACCGGGGTATCACGCTATTTCATACGCAACATACCCAAAGATATTATGGATTTTCATGAACCGGAGGACTTTTTACAGAGTGAGTGGTTTGATATGGAAGAGGATCGCGGTATTGTCCGCCGGCAGCGTATTTATCGTAGACTCATGCTTTCCTGCGGTGTCTATCATACAGCAGGAGAGGATAAGGATGATGATTTCGGCTATATTCGTAATTACCGCAGAAATATAGAAAATGATTTTCAGAGTCTGTTTCCCTGTCAGCTGCATGTGCATTCCTCCAGCGCCTTTCTGGTTCTGGAAGAAGACTGCTCTATGGGGAAAGTCTTTCCAAAGACGCATGCCTATTATGATTTGCTGTTGATTGTCCATGACGATCTGCGCAAACGGGTAAAGACTTTCCGTCTTTCTCTGGATCAGCATGAGGGTATCACACTGCGGCTGGAAGAATATCTTGCCATCGTTCAGCGTCTGATCAAGAAAAACAATGCGTTACTGCCAAAGAAATATCAGATTGAAAATCGCAGAGTGGAAGACAGTGCAGTGGATGTATGCAATCTTGCACAGACCTTGGGCTTTGCACAGGTACAGCAGGAGAATATTTATATCTATCCGATTGCCGGAAAAATAACAGGAACATATGCGGAGGTAACAGAATGAGTGAACTAATTAGCAAATGGCACATGCACCGGCTGGGGCTGGTTGATTTCTGGTATTATGTAAACGAGGAATTTCCCTTTAAAGATGGTCACATGCTGCTCAGAGGAAGCAACGGTTCCGGTAAATCTGTCACAATGCAAAGCTTTATACCACTGCTGCTGGATGGAAATAAAAGCAGTGAGCGTCTGGATCCTTTTGGTACACGCTCCCGTAAAATAGAAAACTATCTATTGGAGGAGGGCGGTGAACGAACAGATCGCATCGGCTATCTGTATCTGGAATTTAAACGCTCGGACAGTGAGGTTTACAAAACCATAGGGATGGGTCTGCACGCGAAACAGGGGCGACCGCTTGTATCCTGGTATTTTGTAATTGAGGATAATCTGAGAATCAACAGGGATGTGCAGCTGCTGGATCATAACCTGGCAATTACAAAGCCGGTGTTGAAAAACCGTATCGGCGACACGCAGGTCATGGATTCGCAAAAAGAATATATGGACAGAGTGAATCAGGCACTGTTTGGCTTTGAAACCAGCGAGGAATATAAGGAAGCTATTACATTGCTGCTGCAGCTGCGCTCACCTAAGCTGAGCAATTCCTTGAAACCAACCATGATCAATGAAATCCTGAGTGAATCCTTGCAGCCGTTGAGCGAGGATGATCTTCGTCCAATGAGTGAAGCAATATCCAATATGGATAATATCAAGGATCAGCTGGATGCCTTAAAGCAAAGCTATGCTTCTGCAAAGGCGGTTTATCAGGTGTTTGAGCAGTACAGTCATGCCGTATTGTTTGAAAAATATCATATCTACCAGACTGTCAGGCAGACGGCCGTAAAACTACACGAAGCTTATCAAAAACATGAGGAGGAATTGCAGCAGCATCAACAGGAAACAAAACAGAAGCAGGAAAACCGTACGCAGCTTGCACAGGAACAGGGACTGTTAACAGAAGAAAAACTTTCTCTGGCAACAGACGATCTGCAGCGGCTGGTGGAGGATTGCACAAGACTGACTGCTGAGAAAGAAGATAATTTACAGAAGCTTCAGCATAAGGAAAACCAGGAAGAGGAAAAAAGTAATCGTCTTCAGGAACTTAGAGTACAGCATAAGACACAGAATGATCGATGTGAGCAAGCCTTATCTGAAATGAAGGATGCCTTTGCCCAGCTGGATGAACTGCAGGAGGAGCTGCTGCTGGAGGATCATCTCCTGTTAAAAGAGGAGCTCTTTGAGCACCCGGACACTCCATATGATTTTACATATATCGGAAAGTGACTGGATGCAAAGCTTCGCTTACTTGAGGAAGGACTGCAGCTGTTTAATTCGTATGATGTTGCAACGTCACACCACAAGCAGCTGGTGGAAGAATTAGAGCAGCAGAAGCAGACGAATGAGCAGCAGGAACAGCTGGTGGCACAGCTTGATGAGCAATATGATCGCATCGTGGAGGAGTATAAAGAAAGAATCAGTCAGTGGTCTGCAAACAATCGGCATCTAAAGCTGACGGATGAGGAATTCCATGAAATGATGCATCTTCTTATGCAGTATGAGGAACAGCCGGACTTTTATAAGCTGACGGATATCGTTCAGCAAAGCTATCAGACGCTATATAAGGAAATCATTCACCTGCAAATTGAGCAAAAGGATATAGCGGAAACCTGTAGGATGAATTTGGAACAGAAGAGCGCAGAGCTGCACATGTGGCAGACACAAAAGGATCCATCTCCTGCAATTGCTGGGGAACAGGAGCAGGCACGCCAGCTTCTGAAACAGCATCAGATTGAAAGCCGCAGCTTTTACACCCTTCTGGAATTTGATGAGCAGATGGATGAGGAACTGCGCGCATTGTGTGAAGAGGCATTGCTGCGTCTGGGAGTACTGGATGCACAGGTGGTACATGCGAGCTCCCGACCATGGATTGAAACCCTATCATCTGGAAGCGGGGATATGTATTTCTTTACACAGCGCAACGTAAGGGATTTACAACCGTATTATCTGAAGGGGGCAACTCCTGAGCAGCTTGCGGATGAAATCAATACCGTTCTGACATCCCTTCATATCACGTATGACGGTAAACTGCAGCTGCACGATGCCATGTTTCAAACCGGAATCGTACAGGGAAAGCTTTATCAATCTGTACCGGCAAGATACATCGGAGAAAATGCAAGACAGAAATACAGAGAACAAATGATTCTGCAGTTACAGAAAGCATGTGACATGCTGAAAAAGGAATATGATCAGGAAATGCAGAAACTCACGGATCTGGACAAACGATTGGAGCAGCTGGAACAGGAAGCATCCGCTTTTGTAAAAGAAGATGATCTGCATCTTGCCCTACAGCAGTTAAATGAGGGGCGAAGAATATTGCAGCACGATATTGCCTGCTATCATCAGATGGAGGAGCGTCTGCGTAGACATTTGGAAGCGATGCAGGTAATTGAAAAGCAGCTGCGGGAAACTGCAGGTAAATTATCGATTACGCTGCGCCGCAATGTATTTGAACAACAGAAGGATGGTTATAACAGCTACAGAAAACTGTTACAGCTGGTACAAACAAAACAGCCGATATTCATACAATCTCTCGACTTTGTGAAAAGCTGTGAAACGCAAATAGAAGATGCCTTTCGGGATGTTTCGGAATTCAAAGCAGAAATCGATACGTTAAGAGAACTGATAAAAAAACAAAACCTTCTTCTGCAGCAAAAGGAAAAACAGCTGAAGGATTTGGGGTATGAGGATAAACAGAAACGGTTACAGCAGATCGAAGAACGATTGCATAAGCTGCCGGATCTTATGCAGGAACTGGATACACGTTTGGGACAGCTGCAAAGTCTTGTAGCCGCAACGTCACAGGATCTGGAACGCACAAAGCAGGATATCGAACATCAGGATGCTCTGGTTTCAACGTATTTTGATGTTGTGAAAAACGAAGCTGCACTCGGATATACGAATATTCCTTTATGTGAAGATGGACAGCTGATCAAGGAAATACGGAATCTGGAAAAACAGACAGAAGTCCTAAAGAAACCGGAAGCATTGAAAATGGATCTTCAGACAGCTTATTACAATCATCGAAGCAATCTGCAGGAATACAATCTGACCTTCACAACGGATGATACATGGGAAGAACTCACAGATATCAGTGCCAGACTGGATATCAATGCGCGATATCAGGGAACCTCTCTTTCCTTTCCAGAACTGCTTGACTGTCTGCAACGTGATGTTGATTTACAGAACAATCTGCTTGTAGACTCGGACCGTCACCTGTTTGAGGATATCCTGGTGAATATTATCAGTAAAAAGGTACGTATCCGTATACAAAACAGCCGTGCGTGGGTGGATACCATGAACCGCTATATGAACGCAATGAATACCAGCAGCGGACTGCATCTGAATCTGCAGTGGAAGAGCAAAAAAGCGGAAAGTGAAGAAGAAATGGATACCAGACAGCTGGTGGAAATCCTGCAAAAGGATGTCAAAGTCGTAAAGGAAAGTGATTTAAAACGTCTGTCTTCCCACTTCCGGTCAAAAATTGCTGCCGCAAGAAATCTGCAAAATATTGAAAACAACACCTTAAGCTTTCATCAGCTGATGCGTCAGGTTATGGATTATCGAAAATGGTTTGAATTCAAAATCATGGCACAAAAAAACCGGAGAAGCTAAAAAAGAGCTTACGAACAATACCTTCTATGCTTTTAGCGGAGGTGAGAAAGCAATGGCGATGTACGTGCCTCTGTTCTCAGCCGTAGCCGCAAAATTTGAAAGTGCCAGAGAGGATGCGCCGTTGCTGATTGCCCTGGATGAGGCATTTGCAGGAGTGGATGAAAAGAACATATACAATATGTTCGATTTGATCAGCAAATTTAAATTTGACTATATTATGAATTCACAGGTTCTATGGGGAGACTACGCTTCCGTAAAAGGTCTTGCCATTTATGAACTGTTTCGTCCGGAAAACGCTCGTTTTGTAACTGTGATTCCATATGAATGGGATGGGCATATAAAACGCATGAAGGGAGATTTATCATGATAGAGGATGCATTTGCACAATATCTTTTACAGGATACCGGCTTTCGACGTGTGACTGATCTATGGATTCGTCAATATCAGAAGCTACAGCATTTTGGAGGAACAATATGTATCAAGGATCCTGAGGATGATGAGCGTGAGGCAATTGGGGGCTTACTCGGTAAGGATTACTGGGGAGTCCGTGACATTTCCATACCTTATTCTGTCTGGGAAAAGGCAATCGAGGACAGCCGGTTTGCCGGAAGTGATTTTCTTCGTGTACTCGAAATTTATAAGGGAGAAAGCATACTGACGAACAAAGAACAGAAAGAAATAAAGGCTCAAAAGGAACAGCAGGATATGCGATCTCTATCCAAACGCTATGCATGCACAAAAGCTGGAGAGTGGCTAAACTGGATGCAGGAAACAAATCATAAAAGCTATGGAAAAATCCGTCAGCTGCTAAACAATAATAAGTGGCAGACAGTATGTTTTATATTGGACGCAATTAATCAGCTGCCTGTTTGGAAGCAGGAAATAGAAACTATGGCAGTATTCGCCTCCTCAGTGACCCAGGATCCACATTTCTTTGATAAAGGCATTGAGAATACGCTGCTGTTTCAGGGAATCTGTTACTTCCTTAATGTCGAGGAACAGGATATCAGTCTGGCAGAGAAGAACAAGCTGTATTATGAAGCCGGTTTATTAAAAGATGATTTATCAAACAGCTGTATGATTGCGCATCTGAATGCAGAAGGCAGAGATGGAAAAGTACATGAGGCATGGAAAGGATTCTTTGACCGCTATGAGGCATGGACAGTGTCTTTGTACAATCTGCAGCAAATCCATAACATATCTGACGCTATTAAAGCAGTTTATATTGTGGAGAATCCATCGGTATTCCGTTCTTTGTTTTTGGAGGGGAAAAGGCTGGGCAAGGAACAGATCGGCTTTGTATGCACAAATGGTCAGCTAAATCTGTGCGGCTATGTATTGCTGGATCTCATACAGAAAAGTAACATTCTCATGTATTATGCAGGGGACTTTGATCCTGAGGGAATTCTGATTGCGGATAAGCTAAAGCAGCGTTATAAAGATGATTTGCATTTATGGAAAAGTACAGTGGAGGAATATCATAGGATTATGTCAACCTCATCCATCAGTGAAAAGCGTCTCTTGTCATTGCAAAACTGCAGGAGTGAAGAATTACAGGCACTTTGCAGAGAACTTGAAAAGCACGCATACAGTGGTTATCAGGAGGCATTGCTATCCTTATATATTGAGGAAATAAAAAATTCTTAAAATAAATGTTCTATCTTGTTTTAAAGTATATTCAAAAAGGAGAATTCAAATAAAAAATGATTTCATTGTGTTGAGTTCTCCTTTTATGAATTACTACCATCGTGTATAAACGAAAGCAGTGAGCCTTTTTCTTATACCCCTCTATGTTTGATAATGAATAGAATGTGAAAATTGAGAATATCGTTTGAGAAATATATGGATTGCTGTATCTTTTATTTATTCAGGTTAAATAAGATATGTGTTGGAAAACATATGAACGTTGACTGTTTATTTATATGCCTTCCTTATATATGGAGGCAGCGAGCTTTTAGAGGTAATACATTGGTAAATAAAAATATTAAAAAAATGAAATTTATTGTTGACATAGTGTTTGATTCGTTGTATTATATACGAGCGCTGATGAGTACAGCGGCAAACGAAATAGAAATTTCGGTCTTTGAAAACTGAACAGGAAACGTCAATTATTTGAG